>Ga0114960_10001095_pt1 | contig 22183 bp, 19 predicted proteins | sample C_130625_MF_Meta_FD_92637 | JGI IMG/M metagenome (GOLD analysis project Ga0114960, IMG submission 92637) | Freshwater microbial communities from Lake Croche, Canada to study carbon cycling - C_130625_MF_MetaG | ecosystem: Environmental > Aquatic > Freshwater > Lake | place: Lake Croche, Canada... | reverse complement strand
TTCCTGTCGGCGTCGAAGATCACCTCGTTGATCTCCTGCGCCGTCATGGTCGTCGCGGCGCTTGTTGTCGTGTTCCTGCTGCCCAAGATCACGCCACCCAGTGCCAAGGGACCTGCGCTTCCGAAGGACGCGACCGACAGGCTCGTGCAGGACGAAGTCGCCAACTACCCCCGCGAAGAGGCCGAGCAGTTTGGTGTCGTGGAAGGCGACGGCGGGGCCTCCGCCCGGCCATGACCTCCGCGACGGCCATGACCGCGACGACGGAACTTCGCACGAAGGGTCGGCCGCGCGATTGCCGCATCGATGATGCTGTGGTCGATGCTGCGGTCGAGACCTTGGCGGCGGTGGGATTCGCCGGCTTCTCGGTCGAGGAAGTAGCGGTGCGCGCCGGTGTGGCCAAGACATCGATCTATCGGCGATTCGCAGGGCGCGATGCCCTGCTGGCCGCTGCACTGCACCGGCTCAATGACGAACTACCGCCGGTACCCGAGCACGGACCGGTGCGTGATCGCCTGCGTAGCGTGTTGGACGCTGTGCGATCCAGTTGCAGCACCTCGCGGGGGCCGATCCTCGACCACGCCAATGCGTCCGGCGATCCGCAGGTGATGACTTTGGTGCACGACCTGGTGCTTGAGCCACGCCGCCGCTTGATGGTGCAGATCATCGAGGAGGGCATTGCCTCGGGGGAACTGCGTCCCGATCTTGATCCGCACGCCGCGGTTGCCTGCTTGGTTGGTCCCATGCTGTTTCTTCGAGCCTGGGGAAGATTTGGGCGCGAACTCGATCAGCCCGTTGATCGCATTCTGGGCCTGGTGCTCGACGGCATCGGGGCCTAGCCCGATTCGCTCCAGCGGTTAGTGATCGGCAGGCGTCGGTCACGTCCGAACGCGCGCAGGGTGATTTTGGTTCCGGGCGGGTACTGCCGGCGCTTGTACTCCGCAAGGTCGGTGAGGCGAAGGATGCGCTCGACCAGCGCTTGATCGGATCCTTCGGCCACGAGGTCTCGCGCACCGCGATCTCCGGTGACGTATGCCTCCAAGAGTCGATCAAGCACCTCGTAGTCAGGAAGTGAGTCGGCATCGAGTTGATCGGGGCGCAACTCAGCACTGGGCGGCTTCTCGATGCTGTTGGGTGGAATCGGCGGTACCTGCCCGCGGCGTGCGGCTTCGACGTTACGCCAACGCGCGAGTTCCCACACCAGCGTCTTGGGTACATCCTTGATGGGAGCAAAGCCGCCGACAGCGTCGCCATAGATCGTGGAGTAACCCACCGCGATCTCGCTCTTGTTGCCGGTGGCCAGCACCAGGTGACCATCTGCGTTGGACACGCCCATGAGCGTCGTGCCGCGAACGCGCGCCTGCAGGTTCTCTTCGGCAAGTCCGGAGAGCGCCAGGCTGTCCATGTAGGCATCGAACATGGGGGCGATCGGAACTTTGCGAATCGACAATCCTGTGCGCTCAGCAAGGTCGAAGGCGTCGGCCACTGAATGGCCCGACGAGTAGCGGCTCGGCATGGCAATGCCGAACACGCGTGAGGCGCCAAAGGCATCGACGGCCAGCGATGCGACAAGGGCTGAGTCGATGCCGCCGCTGAGGCCGATAAGCACCGATGCAAAGCCGTTCTTGTCGACGTAGTCGCGTAACCCGGTCACCAGCGCCGCATGGACTTCGGCGATGGGGTCAAGGCGCGGTGCAATCGACCCTGCCGCTCCGGCCGTTCCACCCACATCGGCGACCAGCAGGGCAGTCTCAAACTGTGGTGCCCGCGCGAGGAGCATGCCGGTGGCATCCACGACCATGGAGTCACCGTCGAAGACGAGTTCGTCCTGCCCTCCGACGATGTTCACATAGGCGAGGGCGCAGGAAGCCTCCTGCGCGCGTGCCTGACACAGGGACAGACGGACGTCGTCCTTCTCGCGTTCGTAGGGTGAAGCGTTGATCACGGCAAGCAGATCGCACCCCTGCTCGCGGGCCCATGCGACCGGGCCGCCGTCCTGCCAGAGGTCTTCGCAGATCGCCACCATGACGCGCGTGCCCTCGACGTCGACCAGAAGTGGTTCATCTCCGGACACGAAGTAGCGCGCTTCGTCGAACACCCCGTAGTTCGGCAGGTGATGCTTGACGTAGCGGGCGGTCACGCGACCGTGGGATATGACGGCCGCCGCATTGACCGGTGCGCGGCGTGGACGTCCGATCGTCGGATTGTCGACGACGTCGAGCACATCAAGGCAGCCGATGATGACGGTCAGGTTCGAGTGAACGGCCAGGTCGGAGGCCAGCGACTCCAGTGCAGCACGCGCGGCATCCTGGAAAGAAGGCCGCAGAGCGAGGTCCTCGATGGGGTAGCCGGTCAGGGCCATCTCGGGCAAGAGCACCAGGCGCGCGCCTGCGGCTGCTGCGTCGGCCACGGCGGCACGGGCCAGTCGGGCATTGCCCTCAAGGTCGCCCACGACCGGATTGATCTGGGCCAGCGCGATTCGCAGCACGTGGCGACCCTACTGGGCGCGTTTTACGCCTTCGTAACATCACAGGGACCACCATGGCCTTATGGACAAGCAGGCTGAATTCGTATTGCGCACCATTGAGGAGCGCGACGTCCGCTTCGTGCGCCTGTGGTTCACCGACGTGCTTGGGACGTTGAAGTCGGTGGCCATCGCCCCGGCGGAGCTCGAAGGCGCCTTCGCTGAGGGCATCGGGTTCGACGGCTCGGCGATTGAGGGTTTTGCCCGCGTCTATGAGTCGGACATGATCGCCAAGCCGGATCCGGCGACGTTCGCCATGCTCCCGTGGCGGTCGCAAGGGCCCGGAGTGGCCCGGTTGTTCTGCGACATCCTGACCCCTGACGGTGCGCCGTCGTACGCCGATCCGCGCTTCGTCCTCAAGCGTGCGTTGTCGAAGGCGGCAGAACTCGGCTTCACGTTTTACACGCACCCCGAGGTCGAGTTCTATTTGTTCAATGGCAGTCCCGTGCCGGGGCGAGCCCCCGAACCGGTCGACACGTACGGCTACTTCGACAACACCCCGCATGGGGTGGCACACGACTTCCGTCGTCAAGCGATCACGCTGCTGGAGCAGATGGGCATCTCCGTGGAGTTCAGCCACCACGAAGGTGGGCCGGGCCAGCAGGAGATCGACCTGCGGTACGCCGATGCGCTGACCACCGCGGACAACCTGATGACCTTCCGCCTTGTGGTTCAGGAAGTTGCCCTGGAGCAGGGGCTCTATGCCAGTTTCATGCCCAAGCCATTCCGCGATCAGCCTGGCTCAGGGATGCATACGCACCTGTCGTTGTTCGAGGGCGATCGCAACGCGTTCTTCGAAGCAGGTTCGGAGTATCAGCTGTCCAAGGTGGCTCGTTCGTTCATCGCCGGCGTGCTGCGTCATGCTCCCGAGATCACCGCGGTCACCAACCAATGGGTGAACTCCTACAAGCGCCTTGCTGGTGGCGCTGAGGCCCCCGCGTGGATCTGCTGGGGACATAACAACCGGTCCTCGTTGATTCGCGTGCCGATGTACAAGCCGACCAAGGGCAACAGCACCCGGATTGAGTTCCGGTCACTGGATAGCGCGGCCAACCCCTACCTGGCCTTCGCCGTGTTGCTTCAGGCCGGGCTCGCCGGGATCGAAAACGGCTACGAACTTCCGCGGGGCTCGGAGGACGACGTGTGGTCTCTGACCGAGCCTGAACGCCTCGCCCTTGGCATGAAGCCCCTGCCGACGAGCCTTGATGAGGCCATCATCGCCATGGAGCGCTCGGAGTTGGTTGCCGAGACTCTCGGGGAGCATGTCTTCGACTTCTTCCTCCGCAATAAGAAGGCGGAGTGGGAGGAGTATCGGCGTCAGGTGACGACATGGGAGATGGACAGGTACCTTCCACGTTTGTGACCACTGTCCTTGCCATCCAGAACGATCCGACCGACCCGCCATTGATGCTGGGCGACTGGCTGGCCGAAGTGGACGTGCAGATCCAGGTGATCGAGGCGTGGAACGGCGCCCCGGTGCCGCGTCAGGTGCCCGATGGCATCGCAGGAGTCGTGCCGCTGGGCGGCGTGATGGGTGCGATGGACGATGACGTCGCGCCGTGGTTGCCCGATGAGCGGGCGCTGCTTGTCGATGCTGTGGAGCGCGGCATTCCGGTGCTCGGGATCTGCCTGGGTGGCCAGCTTCTTGCTGCAGCGCTGGGTGGCCGCGTGACATTGGGACCGGCGACCGAGATCGGTGTCGTGGACGTGCAACTCACCGCTGAGGGACTCGCTGATCCGGTGCTCTCGCGGGCGGTGCCTGCCGCCGGCGCAAACATCCCGGCGGCGCAATGGCATCAAGACAACATCGTGGACCTGCCACAGGGTGCTGTCCTGCTCCTGACGAATCCCGCCTGCCGGGTGCAGGGGTATCGCGTCGGCGACAGCGCCTACGGCCTTCAACTCCATCCAGAACTCGACTACGACACCTTTGCCGAATGGGCTGCTGAATCAAGCGACGAGGCACTGCAACGATCCGGAGTCAGCGCACAACAGGCCAATGCGGCGATGCTGGCCGCCGAACCGGATCTCATTCGCGCCTGGCGACCCATGTCCCACGCCTGGGCCGATCTCGTGCGACGACACGCGAACGCATGATCGATCGCCTGCGGACGGACTCCGGTCGCCTCGCGCGCCTGGGCTTCGTCGACATCGCACGTGCCGAGCGTGTGGTCACGGGGGACCGACTCGCCGCCTTGCTGCGGGAGAGCATTCGCGACGACGAAGAGGATGTGCTGACGGATCTGAGCACCTCTGCTGATCCCGACCAGGCGTTGCTCATGCTTGATCGACTTGCTTCTGCATGCGATGACCAGCAATGGCGAAGACTCGCGTCCGCGCTGGTCGCTGATGAGATGTTCTGTCGCAGGTTTGTCGATGTGCTCGGGATGTCGGAGGCGCTCGGAGATTTCCTCGCCCGGCACGTCAACGCGTGGGAGGTCCTCGCCGATGACGCAGGTCTTGCTCAGGCACCGTCAGCACGGGCGATGCGTGATGCCGTGATCGCCGCGGTGGGGGCTGACCCTCGCCTGCTCACCCCGGTGGCGTCGGGGTCAGGCGTCGCCGAGCTTGATGCACTGCGGATCGCGTATCGAACTCAGTTGCTGGGGATAGCAGCACGAGATCTCACCGCTATGGCGCCACTCGAGGCGGTCGCGGCATGGCTGTCGGACCTCGCGGACGCGGTTCTCGAAGGAGCACTGGCCATTGCTCGCGCGGCCGCGGGTCCGAACCATGATGCATGTCGATTCGCTGTGATCGGAATGGGCAAATGCGGGGCACGAGAGCTGAACTACGTGAGCGACGTGGATGTCATTTTCGTCACCGATGCGATCGATGATGCGCAGATGAGTGTGGCCACCGACCTTGCGACCGGACTCATGCGCGCATGTACGACAGCCACCGCCGAGGGCAGCATCTGGGAAGTCGACGCGGCGCTGCGGCCAGAGGGTAAGCAGGGGGCCCTGGTCAGAACGATTGCGTCCCACGTGGGCTATTACGAACGGTGGGCCAGCACCTGGGAGTTCCAGGCCCTTCTCAAGGCACGGCCGGTCGCAGGCGATCGGGAGCTCGGGGAGGAATACGTCGATGCGGTGACGCCGTTTGTATGGCAGGCCGCGAGCCAACCGAACTTCGTCACTGACGCGCAGGCCATGCGTCGCAAGGTCGAACAGAACGTTCCGGCACGAGTCGCCGAACGAGAACTCAAACTTGGCCCCGGCGGCCTGCGCGACGTGGAGTTCAGCGTGCAGTTGCTGCAGTTGGTGCACGGCCGCACCGACGTCATGCTGCGCAGCCCCACCACGCTGACGGCGTTGGAATCTTTGGCGATCTGGGGATACGTCGGCCGTTCCGACGCGGCGACCATGGCTGAGGCCTATCGCTTCCTTCGCACGCTTGAGCATCGCATCCAGGTGCATCGCCTCCGGCGGACGCACACCATGCCCGACGATCCGGTCGAGTTGCGTCGTCTGGGGCGCTCGATGGGCTACCGCAGCAACCCTGTCGAGGATCTGGTCGCCCAGTGGCGTCGGCATGCCCGCGAGGTCAGGCGCATCCACGAGAAGCTCTTCTATCGACCACTGCTGAACGCGGTTGCCCGGCTGGACCCAGGCGAGGCACGTCTGTCCTTGGACGCCGCGGGCGATCGCCTCGTCGCCCTGGGTTACGCCGATCCGCAGGGTGCGATCCATCACCTGCAAGCGCTGACGGCAGGTGTCAGCCGACGTGCGGCCATTCAGCGCACCTTGCTGCCGGTCATGCTGGGGTGGTTTGCGGATGCACCCGACCCGGATGCTGGTCTGCTGGGATTCCGGCGCGTCAGCGACGCCCTCGGTGCGACCCATTGGTACCTGGGACTTCTGCGAGATGAGTCGGTCGCGGCGGAACGAATGTCGCGGCTCATGGCCACCAGTCGTTTTGTTACGGGCCTGCTGATGCACGCGCCTGAGTCGGTCAGTCTGCTGGCGCATGACGAGGATCTCGAACCGCGCCCGCGTGAAGCACTCCTGAGCGAGATCGAGGCGATTGTCGAACGCCACACGGATCCGCAGGCGGCGGTGGCCGCCGTTCGCGCCATGCGTCGCAGGGAGTTGTTCCGCACGGGGGCCGCCGAAGTGCTTCGCCTCACGTCGCCTGTTCAGAGTGGCCCGGCCTTGAGCTCTGTTGCGACCGTCGCGTTAGAAGGTGCGCTCCACGTGGCGCGCATGGCGGTCGAGGATGCCGAGGCCGTCACCTTCACCATCATCGGGATGGGCAGGCTGGGTGGCCAGGAACTCGGTTTCGGCAGCGATGTTGATGTGATGTTCGTATACGAGCCTCGACCCGGCGTGGATGAGGAGCGAGGACTCAAAGCTGCGGCAGCGCTGGCCGAAGAGGTCCGTCGACTCCTGATGGCACCAAGCGAGGATCCACCGCTGGATGTGGATGCGCGCCTGCGTCCCGAAGGTAAGCAAGGCCCGCTCGTGCGCTCACTGGCGTCCTATGCCATGTATTACGAACGGTGGTCGTCGGTGTGGGAGTCGCAAGCCCTGATCCGTGCCGACGTCGCCGCGGGCGATGCTGAACTGGGAGCGCGCTTTCTCGCCTTGATCGATCCCGTCCGATGGGCACAGGACCGGTCTGAGGACGACTTCGTGGAGGTCCGCCGGCTCAAGGCGCGGATGGAATCCGAGCGTCTACCGCGAGGTGCTGATCCGCAACTGCACACCAAGTTGGGCAGAGGTGGCCTTTCTGATGTGGAGTGGACGGTGCAGATGCTGCAAATGCGTTACGCAGGGAAGGTGCCCGGTCTGCGTACTCCCCGGACGCTGCAAGCACTGGATGCCGCCCGTGATGCTGAAGTGATCAGCGCGAACGACGCATTGGTCCTGCGGGCATCATGGTTGCTCGCGTCTGCTGTTCGTAACGCCATCATGCTGGTGCGGGGGATGCCGGGTGACACTCTTCCTCTGGATGTGTTGGAGCTTCGCGCCGTGGCCTACGTGCTGGGTTATCCGCTGGACGACTCGGGTCGACTTGTGGAGGACTATCGACGAACGACCAGGCGTGCGCGTCAGGTGTGCGAGCGGGTGTTCTACGGGGTCAACAACGCGGGCTGACTTACGGCGGTGGGGCTGGCAACTGTGGGACTAGCCGCGGTTGGACTAGCCGCGGTTGGACTCGGCGCTGTGGGACTTGGCGCTGACGCGAGGAACTGGAAGCTGTCACGCTTATAAGGCTGCAAGAAGCGGTCGCAGCCCTCTTGAATCGCGGGGTCGAGCTTTCGGCACACGGGATTCCCAGCTGCGTCATGCTTGAAGTAAAAGCCCGCGGTCCACCAGTTATTCATGTCGAGCACCATTGCCTGCTGCACGCCCGCGCCCACGAGGGCGTTGGCCAAACCCTGAGCCGACAGATAGGGCGAACCGACGTACACAAGGCTGCCGTCGGCGCGTTGGCCGATGGCGGCTCTCCACGCGAGGCTTTCCTTGTCGGTCGTGGCACCCCAGACGACGTTGTCGCGTGCACTTGAAACCTTTGACTCACCGCCATCCACGATGAGATTGAGGTTCTGCCGAACCACGTCGACGTCGGGCGTCATGGTGAGATCGCGTCCCCATCTGCCGATCTTCATGGTGCCGTCCTTGTAGATAACCGCGGATGCACGACCGTCGACAAGTGGGCGAACCATCGTGCCTTGGTAGAAGTAGCCACCTTGGGTGTCGTCCAGCCGGAAGGCGCCATTGATGTTGGCCAGGACTTCGGGCCAGTACTCCTTCGGCAGGGCGCCTTGGAAGGGGTTAGGCCCACCGGGCTCCTGGTATCCGGGAATGAACATGGTCTTGGCCAAGGTCGTGTCGATCCACATGAGCGAGGCGTAGTAACTCGTGTGCACGTCGTCGGCGCGTACGCGTGTGACGTAAACCGCGGGGATTCCATCGACGAGCGTGCCGACCGGTTGCCACTCGCCCTCTTTAGGTTCCGCTGGCGTCACCGGCGACACCACGGTGTCGGGTGGGTCAAGGTGGCTTCGCTCCATCGGGGTTGGCGCAGAGTCGGATGCTGAAGGTGCGGGCGCGGTCGCGGTCGAGGTACCCGGTTGAACGTCTGCTGAGGCGACATCTGAACTGAGGTCCGCTGAGACCGTGGGGGCACCGCCGACCTGGGGCTTATCGACGTACGTGTAGTAAAAATCTTCGAGGCGTGCGGTGAGGCTGGACATGTTGTTGTTGCGCATCCATGTGGCGACGACCACGATGCGTGGAGCGCCGTTGCTATCGGCGAATTCCGCACGCAAGGTCAGCGCGACCCAGGCGAGTACGCCCACGGCGAGTATGACTACCGCGACGACGACCGAGCGAAGAATGACCCGGCTACGGCGCCGATGCCTACCGGGGGTGGGTGCGGCGGCTTCGTCGGTCACCTCACCATTCGAACCCGACATCCCCGTATTCGCCAAATCGCCGCGCCTGTGCCGGGAGAAGACATCTCGACCGACCCGCGGTCGCCACCGTCGTGGGTCGAAGTCACCCAAGTGATGACCATGGCTGTCGTGCTCGTGTCACACTTCAGTCCGGCTCGGCTCAGAGGGCTGGTCCGGGTCTGCTGAGGGAGTGGTCGTCGTGCGGATCGTGGTGTTGGGTGCAGGTCGGATGGGCCGGATCCGGGTCGAGGACCTTTCACCCCTTGTGGACGAGATTGTCGTGGCCAACCGAACGCCAGGCGCTGCGCACGAGCTTGCCGGGGACTTCGGGGCTAGCGTTGCAACACTGGATGACGCTCTTGACATGTCAGCGGATGCGTATGTCATCACGACATCGACAGATGTCCATGCGCAGCAGCTTGCCCGAGTCGCGCGACATGGCCGCCCGATCCTGCTGGAGAAGCCCGTCGCGCTTACCCTCACCGACACAGACGCGGCCATTGCTGACGCTGAGAATGCCGGGGCTCCCCTGCAGATCGGCTTCCAAAGGCGGTTCGACAGCGAGATCGTCGAGGCGCGTCGGCGCATTCTGGCTGGCGAGGTCGGCACCCTGTATCACCTCCTTATGTGGGCGCACGACCATCAGCCGTCCTCACCGGAGTTCCTCGCGGGCAGCGGGGGGACATTCCGCGACATGCACGTGCATGACTTCGACCTCGTCCGCTGGATGACAGGCGAGGAGATCGACACGGTCTATGCAACGAGGGCAGTTCGCGTGCATGAGCAGTACGCGGATCACGACGACGCCGATGCAACTCTGATCCAGTTGGTGACCACCGGCGGCGTTCAGGTGAGCATCAGCGGAACTCGGCACGACCCGGTGGGTCACGACGTGCGAATGGAGATTATGGGCTCCCAAGACAGCCTGACGGTGGGTCTGAACTCGCGCACGCCCGTCCATCCGATCGAGGGTGACCTGCCGGTGGCCGTGCGCCCCTACACCGGATTCGTCGACCGGTTCCGGGAGGCGTTTCGCAACGAGACGGGCGAGTTCATCCGCTTCGTCCGCGGCGAGATAGACAACCCGTGCCCGCCCGACTCTGCCCGAGAGGCACTGCGCGCGGCGATAGCGTGTGAGACTTCGGTGGCACAGGCCAGGCCTGTCCGCCTGCTTGAGACGTGATGACTGCCGAGCCAAGGAGTGCCGTGAGTGGATGGCTGAGTACAGACGAGGCTGATTTAGACGAGTTCGTGTCGATCGTTGACGAAGAGACATCGCTGGACGACTACCCGCACGCCATGTCGGTGGAAAGTGGTGTGCTGGTCTACGACTCGCGAAACCTGCCCCGTGCGGGCGATCTTGCACAACGCAGGGCGGTGCTCATCGAGCTCGCCGACGCTCTCCAGTCCGGTCCTGGCGTCGTGGTCTTCCGGCACGGATTCGCCGATCTCGGTGTGGTCGATCGCACGTCAGCGCTCTTTTCACAGATCATCGAGGAGCAGCACGCGTCAGGAGCCGCGCGCAGCGACCACTTCGCCAAGGCTGGTGCCAACGACCGGATATGGAATGCGCTGGAGAAGCACGGCCGGCGCGACCCCGAGTCGTTCGTGGACTACTACGCCAACGACGTCCTTGCCCTTGTGTCCACTGCCTGGCTGGGGCCGGGCTACCAGGTCACGGCTCAGGTGAATGTCGTTAACCCCGGCGGGGAGGCGCAAGTCCCGCATCGCGACTATCACCTGGGGATCCTGAGTCAGGCTGCGATCGCTGAGTTCCCAGCACACGTGCATGCGATGTCACCGATGCTCACTCTTCAGGGAGCCGTGGCGCACGTCGATGTCCCCGTCGAGGCGGGCCCGACGATGCTCCTGCCGCACAGTCAGAAGTTTCTGCCTGGCTTCCTCGCCGCGGTGCGTCCGGACGTTCGCGAGCACGTGCTGGCCCACCGTGTGCAGTTGCCGCTTGCCACCGGTGACTTCCTGTTCTTCAACCCCGCGGTGATGCACGGGGCTGGCACCAACCGCACGTCGGACATCAAGCGCATGGTCAACCTCTTCCAGGTCTCCTCACCATTCGGCAAGGCCATGGAGTCCATTGACCACGACGGGCTCGTCCGCGCGGTCTACCCGAGCCTTCGGGCGCGTGCACTGGCGGGGACGGACATGGATCTGATTCACAACGCTGTTGCGGCAGCAGCGGACGGCTACGCCTTTCCCACCAATGCCGACACTGATCCGCCCGTAGGCGGGGTTGCCCCGGCAAACCAGGCCGACCTCGTCCGCCGGGCGCTTGCCCAGGAATGGACGCCCGAGCAGCTTGGCGCAGAACTAACCGAGTACAACCAGAGGAGACGTCCGTGACGAAGCCTTTGCGGATCGCCGTGGCCGGAGTCGGTCGCATTGGCCGCATGCACGCAACCATCGTGGCGCAGCGCACCCCCGGAGCCTGCCTGGCCGCCGTCTTCGACGTGGCGCAGGATCTGGCGCAGGATGTGGCGTCGTCGCTGGGTGTCGATTCGGCCTCGAGCATCGACGAGCTCATCAATTCCGACGACGTCGATGCCATCGCCATTTGCACGTCGACGGACACCCACGTGGACATTGCTGTGCAGGCGGCTGCCGCGGGCAAGGCGATTTTCTGCGAGAAGCCGATCAGCATGAGCCTGGCTGAGGTCGATCGGTGTCTGACAGCTGTCGACTCGGCGGGGGTCGCGTTCATGGTCGGTTTCAACCGCCGGTTCGATCCCAGCCACAAGGCGGTGCGTGATGCGGTAGCCGATGGGCGCGTGGGTGAGGTCAGGCTGGCGCACATCATCAGTCGGGATCCGGCCCCGCCGCCTATCTCTTACATCAAGGTCAGCGGTGGAATGTTCATCGATATGACGATCCACGATTTCGACATGGCTCGCTATGTGGTGGGTTCGCCCGTGGTGCGGGTGATGGCCCAGGGCGCCGTGCGGGTGGATCCCGCCATCGGTGAAGCGGGTGACGTGGACACGGCGGTCACGGTCCTCACGCATGCGAACGGCGTCATCACCACCATCGACAATTGCCGGCAGGCCAGCTACGGATACGACCAGCGCGTCGAGGTCTTTGGGTCGCTGGGCTCGGCCTCCAGTCAAAATTTGCGAAAGAACTCGACTGAGATTCTCACGGCAGCCGGTGGCGGCACTGAAGTGCTCCCGGACTTCTTCATAGAACGGTACGAGGCCGCGTACCTGCTGGAGTGGCAGGCCTTCGTCAGCTACGTGCGCGACGGGGGACCCTCTCCTGTGCCCGGAGAAGCGGGGCGCGCCGCATTGGTCCTTGGCGAGGCAGCATGGGCGTCCGTGCGCAGCGGCGTCCCGGTTGATGTCGCCGGCGGGTGATTACGCGTGGCTGGCCGCCCGCCTCGGTTTCACGCATGAGGCACCGGACGAGGTAACTTTTCCGTAACGCATAGGCGCTTCTCTCGCCCGTTGCCACCGTGGTGCGCGAGTGTGAGGTGGCACGTGAGCTCCACGCTCGGGTGCACGGCTAGGCCAGTGATGGGTGAGCATATTCGTCGCTCCCGAACCGGACATTGATATATCTACGAGAGGTCCTTATATGAAGGTTGGAAAGGTTGCAGTAGTCGCCTGCGTTGCTGGCGCGCTCCTGCTCACCGCCTGCTCAAGCACCAGTAGCACGACGTCCTCGGCACCCGCGGCCGGCACGGATTCCTCGGCTCCCGCGGCCGGAGGCGACACTGCCGCTGCGGCAAGCTACAAGATCTGCGAGTACACACACGGTGACGGTGGCGGCTTCTGGTCCGTTGCCAAGAAGGGTGCGCTTCAGGCGCAGACCGACTACAACGGCAAGATCATGGTCGATTATCAGGAGTCGAACAACGATGCCGCCAAGCAGGCCCAGCTCATTGAGGCTGGTATCTCGGGTGGCTGCCAGGGCATTGCCGTATCGGCACCCGATCCCGGCGCCATCAAGGATGCGCTGAAAAAGGCTGAGGATGCTGGAATCCCGGTTGTCACCATGAACTCCGGCAGCAAGTCCTACCTCGAACTGGGCGCTATCACGCACGTGGGCCAGGACGAGTTTGTGGCCGGCCAGGGTGCGGGACTGAAGTTCAAGGCGCTGGGCGTCAAGAAGGTCTTGTGCCCGATCCATGAGGCCTCGAATGTTGGTCTGCAGGAGCGGTGCGCAGGCCTCGAGGACACCTTCGGCAAGGAGAACGTCGTTGAGATGCAGGTGACCGGACTAGCGGATCCCGCGAAGACGGGCGCTGAGATTCAGGCCAAGCTTGAGGCAGACCCAGCGATTGACGCGATTTTCGCGCTCAATGCCGACATCGCAACCAAGTCGGCGATGCCGGCTGCTGATGCGGCGGGTCGCGCAATCAAGATCGGCACGGTTGACCTGTCGGGTGAGGCAGTTCAGGCGATCAAGGACGGCAAGCTGGAGTTCGCGATCGACCAGCAGCAGTTCACTCAGGGCTACCTGCCCATCGTGTTCCTGTACCTCTACCTGCTGAACAACAACTCAGTCGGTGGCGGGCTCCCAGTGAACACGGGCCCGGGATTCGTGACGAAGGACAACGCGGATACCGTTCTGAAGCTCGCTGCAGCCGGAACCCGCTAAACAGTCGACGTGGACGTGGCGGGGCTTGGACAGCCCTGCCACGTCCGTGTCTTATGACGTGAGTTGTTGACTCTCCGCAAGGAGCCGAGCAGGAGGTTGTGCCGTGGGTCCCACGAATTCGCAGTCTGGAACGCCGTTGGCAGCCACAAAAGCTGATGAGCGAGTGGCCGGCACCAGCCTGCTCGTACGAGTCTTCCGGCGACCTGAGATCGGCGCACTTATGGGTGCGTTGGTTGTGTTTGTGTTGTTCGCACTTGTGGATCAGACACCCGGCCACATCTTCTCCAGCCTCACCGGTGCGGCTCGGTGGTCGGACTACGCCTCGACCATTGGCATCGTCGCTGTCCCGGTAGCCCTGCTGATGATCGGTGGCGAATTCGACCTCTCAGCCGGTGTCATGGTGGGCTCGTCGGGATTGTTCGGCGGACTCCTGATCACCAACTGGGGGTGGCCGGTGTGGCCCGCCATTGGTGCGATGCTGGTATTCGCCCTTGTCGTTGGTTTTCTCAATGGCTATCTGGTCATGGCGACAGGCCTACCATCCTTCATCGTCACGCTCGCGATGTTCTTCTCTCTGCGTGGCTTGAATCTCGGTCTTACGAAACTTCTCACGGGAACAGTCCGCGTGAGTGATGTCGACAAGGGCGCTGGCTTCGACAGCGCTCATGCGGTCTTCTCCTCGGAGTTCTGGCCTCCCTACGACTTCAAGATTGCTGTCGTGTGGTGGATCGCCATTGCAGCGTTAGGGACATGGGCGCTCACGAGGACCAAATTTGGCAACTGGGTATTTGCTGTTGGCGGCGACGCCACCGCGGCACGCAACACCGGTGTCCCGGTGAAGCGCACCAAGATCACCCTGTTCATGTGCACGTCGCTTGCCGCAGCCCTAGTCGGAGTGATTGATCTGACGCGACTCAATGGGATCCAGGCGGGACAGGGCGTGGGTGACGAATTCCAGTTCATCATCGCTGCGGTCGTAGGTGGCTGCCTTCTGACCGGCGGTTACGGCTCGGCGATTGGAAGCTCCATTGGTGCAGCGATCATTGGCATGGCGTTTATTGGTATCGCGTATGCCGGCTGGAACACCGACTGGACGTGGTTGTTCCTGGGAATCATCCTGTTCTTGGCGGTACTTGTGAACACATTCATCGGCAAGCGTGCGCGAGGAGCCCGAAGATGACCGCAGAACCCATGGCAACATCAGATGTGCCGGCACTTCGGCTTGTTGATGTGTCGAAGTATTTCGGCAATGTCATTGCCTTGAAGGATGTATCCCTCAGCGTCTACCCGGGTCAGGTCACGTGTGTGCTGGGCGATAACGGTGCTGGCAAGTCGACCCTGATCAAGATACTCAGCGGAGTGCACAAGGCAAGCGAGGGCCAGATGATGGTCGACGGTGTGGCTCGAGAGTTCGAGTCCCCTCGGCAGGCTCTGGACGCGGGCATCGCCACCGTGTACCAGGACTTGGCAACCGTGCCCCTGATGTCGGTGTGGCGTAACTTCTTCCTCGGAAACGAGCCGACCCAGGGGTTCCCGCCGTTCCGCTGGATTGACCGAAGGTATGGCAAGTCAGTGTGCCGAACCCAGATGGCCGAAATCGGCATTGATATTCGCGACCCCGAGCAGCCGGTGGGGACACTGTCAGGCGGTGAGCGTCAGGCGGTGGCCATCGCGAGGGCCGTCCACTTCGGAGCAAAGGTCCTCATTCTGGACGAGCCCACGAGTGCGCTGGGTGTCAAAGCGTCGGGTGTCGTGTTGCGCTACGTGCTTCGGGCGCGAGATCGCGGAATCGCCGTTGTCTTCATCACGCACAATCCGCACCACGCTTTTTTGGTTGGCGATCGCTTCTATCTGCTCAACAGAGGTGCGATGGTGCAGGAGTTCGTCCGTGACAATGTCACTCGCGAGGAATTGGTGAAAGCGATGGCAGGCGGGGCAGAGCTCGAAGTTCTGGAGCATGAACTCGAGTCCTTGCGCTGATAGTCGGGGTCTTCTAGACATACCGCCGCAGATTGTTGTGCGCGAATGATCTCCCACGTGACAGCGGCGGCCACCTAAAGGTAGCCGCCGCTGGTTCCCGTTGCGTGCGAGGCGAATCGACGCGAGGGAGTCGCTGGTTTAGATGTTGTAGTACAGCTCGAACTCGTGCGGATGCGGGCGCAGACGCACCGGGTCGATCTCGTTGAGACGCTTGTAGTCGATCCAGGTCTCGATGAGGTCGGCCGGGAACACGTTGCCTGCCTGCAGGTACTCGTTGTCCTTCTCGAGGGCCTCGAGAACGGCTCCGAGCGAGCCCGGCACCTGCGGGATGCTGGCGAGCTCGTCCGGGGGCAGCTCGTACAGATCCTTGTCGACAGGCGCGTGCGGCTCGATCTTGTTCTTGATGCCGTCCAGGCCGGCCATGAGCTGAGCCGCGAACGCGAGGTACGGGTTGCTCGACGGGTCAGGCACGCGGAACTCGATGCGCTTGGCCTTGGGCGAGGTGCCGGTGACCGGGATGCGGATGCAGGCCGAGCGGTTGCGGGCCGAGTACACCAGGTTGACTGGAGCCTCATAGCCCGGCACCAGGCGGTGGTAGGAGTTGACCGTCGGGTTGGTGAACGCCAGCAGCGACGGTGCGTGGGCAAGCAGACCGCCGACGTACCAGCGAGCGATGTCGGACAGGCCGCCGTAGCCGCGCTCGTCATAGAACAACGGCTCGCCGTTCTTCCACAGCGACTGGTGGCAGTGCATGCCCGAACCGTTGTCGCCGAACAGGGGCTTGGGCATGAAGGTTGCCGACTTGCCGTGCGCCCACGCCACGTTCTTGATGACGTACTTGAACAGCATCAGTTCGTCAGCGGCGGCTTGCAGGGTGTTGAACTTGTAGTTGATTTCACCCTGACCGGCGGTGCCGACCTCGTGGTGCGAGCGCTCGACCTTCAGGCCCACCTCCATTAGGGTGCGAACCATGTCGTCGCGGATGTCGGCGAAGTGGTCGACCGGCGGGACCGGGAAGTAGCCACCCTTGTACGGCGTCTTATAGCCGAGGTTGCCGCCCTCTTCGACGCGACCGGTGTTCCAGGCGCCTTCGATGGAGTCGATGTAGTAGAAGCTGGAGTGCTGGTTGGTCTGGAAGCGCACGTCGTCGAACACGTAGAACTCAGCCTCGGGGCCGAAGTACACGGTGTCGGCGATGCCGGTGGACTTGAGGTACGCCTCGGCGTTGGCTGCGACGTTGCGCGGATCGCGACCGTAGGGCTCGTTGGTGAACGGATCGCGCACAGAGAAGTTCATGACCAACGTCTTGGCGTCACGGAACGGGTCCAGGTAAGCCGAGGACGGGTCCGGGATCAGCTTCATGTCGGACTCATGGATCGACTGGAAGCCGCGGATCGACGAGCCGTCGAACATCAGGCCTTCGTCGAACACCTCCATGCCGAACGACTCGGCCGGGACGTTGAAGTGCTGCATGACGCCGGGCAGGTCGATGAATCGCACATCGACGAATTCGATGTCCTCGTCCTTGATGAACTTCTGGACCTCGTCAGCGTTCTTGAACATGGAACCTCCTGCTCGCTTCGAGCGTTGAGCGCACCGGGGTGCTGTCGCCTCGCACGGGGTACTCCCCGCCGGCGGCCACGGGTGTGACCGACGCCGAAACCCTAGGGGGAGGGGGTATCCGCCCGATCACCCGCCTGTTTCCGGAGTGTTAACCGGCTACGGTGCCGGGGTGACTCAGCCCACTGAAGCCCCCGGACCAGCGGTGGGATTTGGGCGTCGCCTCGTCGCCCTGATCATCGACTGGTTCGTCAGCCTGGGCGTGACCCTGCTGGTCTTCCGTGAGGTGTCCTACGGATCGACGGCTTCGTCCTTCGCGACCCTCGCGGTGTTCGCCGGGGAGGTGATCGTGTTCACATGGCTGCTAGCAGGTTCGTTCGGACAGCGGCTGTTGGGCGTGCGCGTCGTGCGGGTGGACGGGGGCAGGCTGGGTCTGGGACGCATCATTCTTCGCACGGTGCTGCTGTGCTTAGTGGTCCCCGCCGTGATCTGGGACAGCAATGGCCGAGGTTTACACGATCGGGCGGCCGGGTCGATCGTGGTGCGGGCGGTGCCCCTCACCTGACCCACCGGTCTAGCGCGGGCGCCGCACCTGTCGGGCGCTAGTGGGCATGGGCCCCTTGGGGATCGGCATGGCCGAGGCCGCATTGCCGATGGCGTCAAGGCGACGTCGCACCTCGGTGATCTCGCCGCCACGCAGGTTGCGTGGCAATTTGTTGATCTCCTTCTGCAGGCGAGCCAGGGGTACCTGCCCGGCCTCGTTGCCGACCTGGATCTCGTAGATCGGGACATCGGGAACCCAGCGGGCAGTCTTCTTGCGCTCGTTTGCGAGCATCGGCACCACGCGATTGGACGGACCTTCGGAGATGAGCACCACGCCGGGCTTGCCGACGGCACGCGAGATGAGGTCTTGATTGCGGCTGACGGCCACACCGGGTGTCACGGCCCAGTTGTTGCCGCGCTGGCTCTGCAGGACAGCCGCGGCAGCGCCTGGCTCACCGTCGATCTGCTTGTAGGCCGCCTTCATGGCGCGGCGACTGAACCAGATGGTGGCGACCAGAAGTGCGGCCGGTACGGCCACGAGCACTGCGGTGATCCAGTTGATGAAGAAACCGATGGGCAGCAGAGCAACGAGGAAGACCAGCAGTGCGAGGCCGCCAACTTCAAGGGGCAGCCGCGGGTAGGACTTCTGCGTCATCGACCAGTTGGTGGCCAGTGACGACAGGGTCTGGCGGATCTTCTTCATGGGCGGTGAGCCTACCTGCGGGGGTCAGGGGGAGATGAGGGTGAAGGCCTCGCCGGCACGGATGGTGCCCGGGTGCTCGACCCAGGCCGTGACCCCACGGCGGTGGATCGCGGCCTTGGGAAAGGCCTGGGGCGGGGTTCCGTGGATCGCTTCGACCATGGCACCGGCGATGGTGCACGGGTTGTTCTCGCCGCCCAGCATGATCACTGCGCCACCGGCGAACTTCATGCGGGTCATACGCGGCAGCATCGTGAGCTCGGCTACGCCGGACGTGCAGATGTTGTCGGCGATGACTCCGGCGGCGAGGCTGCTGATGCCCATGGCCGCGGCGATGATCGCGAGCTCAGCCTCGTCGACGAGCGAGATCTGCCGGTGATTGAGCACCTGGGTGCCGCGCTCATATGTCTTGGTCATACGCGAGTCGGATGCGGTGAGGCGGCCGTAATGCCGATCGCCAACGATGCCGTCCCAGTCAAGAACCACGCTGTCGCAGGCCACCGGGATGTCCGCGTCTGCCGGCCACACATGCAACGCAGAAACCTGCATGGTCACTCTCCTCGAGCTTGACGGTAGAGGCGTCCGGCGCGGTAGCTCGAGCGCACGAGCGGTCCGCTCATCACACCGGCAAAGCCGATGCCCGTAGCGACGTCGGCGAGCGCCACGAATTCCTCGGGACGAACCCAGCGCTCCACCGGATGGTGCCGCGGTGACGGCCGAAGGTACTGCGTGATGGTGATGAGGTCGCATCCGGCCGTGTGCAGATCCGCGAGGGCCACGTGCACTTCGTCGATGGTCTCGCCCATGCCGAGGATGAGATTGCTCTTGGTGATGAGTCCGGCAGTTTTTGCTTGCGTGATGATGTTGAGCGAGCGCTCATAGGTGAACGCGGGCCGGATGCGCTTGAAGATGCGCGGCACAGTTTCGAGATTGTGGGCGAGAACCTCCGGTCGTGCATCGAAGACCTGGCCGAGCAACTCGGGCTTACCGGAGAAGTCGGGGATGAGCACCTCGACTCCGGTGCCCGGATTGAGCTCATGTATCTCGCGCACCGTCTGGGCATAGAGCCATGCACCTTCGTCATCGAGGTCGTCGCGCGCAACTCCGGTGACGGTGGCGTAGGCGAGCCCCATGGTGCGCACGGACTCAGCGACCCGTCGCGGCTCGTCACGATCAAGGGGATCGGGGCGGCCGGTGTCGATCTGGCAGAAGTCACAGCGCCGCGAACACTGACTGCCGCCGATGAGGAAGGTGGCTTCGCGGTCTTCCCAGCATTCGAAGATGTTGGGGCAGCCGGCCTCCTGGCAGACCGTGTGCAGGCCTTCGCTTGCGACGAGGCCGCGGATGCGGGTGTACTCGGGGCCCGTGCGCAGCTTCGTGCGAATCCACTCGGGCTTGCGCTCAATGGGGACCTCGGCGTTGCGGGCCTCGATGCGCAGCAGTTTGCGGCCGTTGGGGGCCAGACGCGCGAGCTCTGCATCGGCAGGTGCGACCTCGTGCGATGCCGTCATGGCTTCGACCTTACGAGCATGGGTAGTCGGCTTTCCACCAGGGGCAGGACTTCGCTGATCGTCACGTCCCGTCCGAGCTCTCGGCTCAGTGATGTCACCTCGGCATCCTTGATGCCACACGGCACGATGCGGTCAAACCACGCGAGGTCACAGTCGCAGTTCAAGGCGAATCCATGCATGGTGACGCGTTGGCTGACCCGGATGCCGATGGCGGCAATCTTGCGATCGGGGCCGCGATTGTCGGCTGGCAGCCACACGCCGCTTCGTCCTGTCACGCGAGTCGTCGACAGCCCGAGTTCGGCGCACACCTCGATGAGCATGCCTTCGATGCGGCGCACATGCGACACCACATCGAGTGGGTCGGGAAGCGCCAGAATCGGGTAGCCCACGAGCTGGCCCGGCCCGTGCCACGTGATCTTGCCGCCGCGATCGACGTCCACCACGGGCGTTCCGTCGATAGGACGTTCGAAAGGCTCGGTGCGTCGGCCGGCGGTGTAGACCGACGGGTGCTCCAGGAGCAGCACCGTGTTCGTGCTTCGCCCCGAGGCGATGTGCGCGTGCAACTCTCGTTGGAGGTCCCATGCCGTGGAGTAGTCCACCGCGTCTTGGCCAAAGCCCACACGCGTCACGGTGAGCCCGTCCTGCCGGTGCGCCACCTGTGGCTGCGCGATCTCGGGCCCGATGGCTGTCACGTGATGAGCGTACGGCCGAGTTTGGTCATCGCGGCGCGCGCGGCACGCCGGCCGCTTGCGAGCGCGCCTTGGATGGAGGCCGTGGCATGGTGATCGCCCGCGAGCAGGAGGCCCTCGCCGAGGTCGATCGGGGGACGGACCTGAAGCGGCACGCTCATGGCGGGTAGCGCGTAGGGGATGGCGTACGTGGCTACGTGCTGCCAGCCTCGAGTGGACGTGCCGTACATCCGCTCAAGATGGCGACGCACGTCCTCCGGGTGTGCGGGTTCGAGGCCAAGGGCCGAAGCACTGATGAGGCATCGGCCGCCGGTGGCATACGACGGTGCCGCGTTGGTGAGCACGACGGTGTTGAGCACCGGCCCATGCGCGTCAACGATGAGCACCGCATCTGGGTTGGGCACCGTGTCGGCCACGAAGTACCACGTCGTCACGCTGCGACCCGGCGGGGTCGACAGGCCGGGGAGCAACGCCGAGCAGGCAGGGCCATCCGTAGCCACGATGATCACGGGTGCAGTCACGTCGCCGTCATCGGTGCTCACGCGCCCGGCCGATACTGATCGCACGGTGCTGTTCACGCGCACGGTCTGCGGCGGCAGTGCCTCGTGCAACTGGCGCGGGATGGCCTGCATGCCGCGCGCCGGGACACTCGGGGTCCCATTGACGAAACTTCGCAAGATCAGGTTCATCATGCGTGCCGATGTCGAGAGTTCGCTCTCGAGGAAGACGCCGGACAGGAACGGGCGAACCACGGTGTCCAGCAGCGCTCCGTCGATGCCCGCAGCCTGCAGGGCCGCCGCAGATGTGCGATCGGGCTCGCTGAGTAGGTCATGCGCGTTGCGACGCGACGCTTTCCACGCGTATGAAGCAAAGCGCAGTTTGGCCGGGAGCGACCCGCTCGCGCGGGCAAGTGCTGACGGTGCCCAACCTGGACGTTGGCGCGGATCGGCAAGACGAGTGGGCCCTGACGCAGTCATGGCGATAACCCCGGCGACGAACGGCTTCAGATCCAATGCTTGTTGGTCGAGGACTCGCTGTGCTTCCGGATAAGCCGGGTTGTGCAACTGGAAGCCACGATCAAGCAGCAGGCCGTCGACCTCATCGGTGCGAATCCGCCCACCCACATCGTCGGATGCCTCGAGCACAAGGACGGAGGCACCATGGATGGCGCACTCGCGAGCGGCAGCCAGACCTGCAACACCGGCACCAATGACGACGACGTCGTGCGACACGGGCTAGGCGCCCTCGAGTGCCTGCGTGATGGCTGAATCGACAAGGGTGTCTTGGAACCTAAATCCGGCGTGGATTAGAGCCGTCGGCACGACTCGAGCACTGCCCAGCACCTCGGTGGAGAACTCGCCGAGCATGGACTTGAGGGCGAACGCGGGAGCTGTGGCCAAAGTTGGCCGATGCATGAGGCGCCCCATCACCTTGGTGATCTCTGCGTTGGTGGCGGGAGTCGGCGCAGTGAGGTTGAACGGTCCGGTGAGGCCGGGCTGCTCCATGAGGAAACGCAATGCCGCGATTTCGTCACGCATCGAAATCCAGGACCAGTACTGCGCGCCGCTGCCAAGCTTGCCGCCAAGCCCGACTTTGAACAACGGGAACATGCGACCCCAGGCGCCACCCTTGCTCGAAACGACGAGCCCGGTGCGCGGATGT
>Ga0114960_10001092_pt1 | contig 22191 bp, 18 predicted proteins | sample C_130625_MF_Meta_FD_92637 | JGI IMG/M metagenome (GOLD analysis project Ga0114960, IMG submission 92637) | Freshwater microbial communities from Lake Croche, Canada to study carbon cycling - C_130625_MF_MetaG | ecosystem: Environmental > Aquatic > Freshwater > Lake | place: Lake Croche, Canada... | reverse complement strand
TCATAACCAGTATCGACTTTGAGCCAGATTCGATACTCGCGCCCATTTGCGCGCACAACATAGAACGGCTTGGGCAACGGCGTGTAGAGATCAGGTCGAGCCGGGTCATAGGTTCCGTAGGTCCAGCCACGAGAACCTTGAGCATTCGCAGGATTTACATACCAACACGGAAGATTTGCTCCGAGTCCAAAAACATCACAAGTGCGTAACGACATCCCACCACTCGTGTCGACCGTCGCGTCTTGAGCCGAGTTAATCGCACCTTCTAGGACAAGTTGTTGGTATCGATCTTCACAGTTGGTACTCGCTCCGGAGCTGCAGCCAAACCAAGGTCCCCACGCATACGCGCGCCGAGATTGCGGCGTGACTCTGCGACTATCGGGAGCATTACACCAGCGATAAGCAATCGTCGCAGCCGCTGCATTTGATGACGAGACCGCATCAATTGCGTCGGCGGCAGTGAGATCCCAACCGCCTGCCGAGTCGAACTGCCACAAGCCAATACCGGGACTAAAGAACGCGTTGACATACAGGCCAGTCGTTTGGCCGAACGCAAAGAGATTCGCATTTTCAGCCCGGACGTTGACGTTGTCCCACCGCGAGAGAGTCATGGGCGAGGGAACAGAGCCGCCTGCTTCGAAATAGGTCGGCACCATCATCATGACGGCAAGTTCAAGCGAGGTCAGCCCGCACTGCGAATACGGGCCGGTTGTGGTGGTGCGATCAGCGGCATCACGGATTGCATCAAGCGGGCCTTTGCCGTAACTCAATCCCGATGTCGGCGACGTAACAACTCCAGGAAGGCAACTCGTCGCAAGGAACACGACCGCCAAGAAAAACGCCGCAGCAATGCCGCGCCGCAACAGTGGACGCCGGATCACAGATCGCTTGGGGAATTTGAAGACGGACATGCACACCTCTACTGGACGCACGCGAGAAACGTGCTCCTCCGCCTAGGAAAAAGCGTACTCCCCAATCAGGACGACGCAACGCCACCCGGAATCGCCCCGATTGCCTGAGATTCGTTGTAGCGAAACAGGCCACCAGCGAACCGCGGGAATGGGAATGAGCGAGTTTTGATCTCGACTCCACCCAATTCCGCGATCTGTTGACGCAATGCCTCGGCATCGAGAAAACGCACATGGGTCGGATCAGACTTCTGGCCAGCCATCTGGGGCGTAATCAGCAGAATTCGCCCGCCTGGCTTGAGATGCGGGAGATACGACTCGAGCAACTCTTTGCCCTCGGCGATGGTCGTGTGTTCGAGAACATGCGAAAGCAGAATGGAATCGAAGAGCCCTGCGTCGATAGTGAGAAACTCCGCCGGCGTATAGGCCTCGAGCCCGCGGGAGCGGCAGACCTCGACTGACTTCTCGTTGTGATCGACCCCAACGCCGTTGCCATCGATGAACGCGAGGCATCGACCAATCCCACAGCCGATATCGAGCGTGCGTCCAAGGTTCAGCCGCCGGAGGTTCCATCGATAAGGATCAGGAACGAATCGTTTCCAGCCTCGCCCGGTTATGCGCTGAAGGCGGTCGGTGTACCACTCGCCTGTTGTGTCGGCGTCCATCAGATTTCAATCGGTTCATGTTCGATTGCTTCAACCAATACGCCAACACCGAGATCGTCCATTCGCGACCGGCGGCGGACGACGGCGACGAACATCACGATGGTCGTTAGTAGCGACCCGACGAGGAATCCGAGGTCAACGCGCAGTTCAAGACTCTGAATCGTGCTCATGCATGCGATAGCAACCACAAGACCAAGGCTCCAGGCGATTGCTGTCATGCGGTGACCACCAAGAGCCATAAGTGCTTGCGCAAGTGTCAACGCAATGATGAAGACACCGCTACCGGCAGCAAGGAGCCCAAGCCCGTTCGCACTCATCGAGAAATCCTTAAAGAGGATTTTTCCAATTGTGGGCCCGAGGACGAAAGCTCCGACCGTGCCCAGAACGGCGATACCAACAACAAGAGCGAGCAACTTTTCGAGTCCGCTCTTAAATTCATGCTTCCGACCGCTTCCCGCCAACCCGGCGAGTTTCGGCAAAAGAACGCCCTGGATTGCCCCGAAGGCCAAAACCGGAAGGCGGGCGATGAAGAACGCCGACGCGAATCCTGAGACAATGGCCTCGTCCTCAGGTCCGCCGAGCAAGTTCACGCCGAGAAGTGGCGAATACGCCAACGCCTGCATGAAGACAGAGCCAGCCAACAACCATCCGAGGTTCTTCGAAAGTTCTCCGAATGGGGCGTCAGTACCCGGCTTAAGAATCTGACGCTGTCCCCGAAGCCCAAACGGCAGCGCAACCAGAGGCGACAATCCGATGCACAAGGCAAAGATCCCGGCGGACGTCACACCGGCCACAACGAGCCCAAGAGCGATTAACAATCGGACAATCGCGTCTATCGCGATGATTTCTGCGTAGGGACGGAATCGACCTTCGCCCGCGAGCACACCGCGAGACAGGTGCAATAGGAAGAACGACACCAAACTCACCGCTAGAGCAAGGGTAAAGAATTGATCGCCGTTGTAGATCTCCTTTGAGAGCAACGGCGAAAGAGCGATCGTCGCAATGATCAGAATGACCGTGAGGCCAGCACCGAGCTTGAACGCTTTCGCCACGAGTGGACGACTTCCATCACCTAGTGCTCGACGGTGAGCGACAGCGCGACCAACTTCCTGCTCCATCGGAAGGAAGAAGCCGGGTCCAACCACAAAGATGACGGCCCAGAACGCCGAGAACGCCGCTTTCGCTCCACCATCAAGCGAGTTCAGCGTGATGACAACGAAGACATATGAGGCAATCGATGAAATCGCGATTCCGAGGCCGACAGAGGCTGCGCCATCAGGCACGACGCCTTTGACTTTCGCCGCCCCGGTTGCGATCTTCGCTCTCATGGCGTCCATATTCGCATGACATTGACCCCTGTCACGCGACCCGTCGCTACTGCTCAGTTCTGATCGGTTGACCTTCGGTCAGAGAACCAACGGTCAGCCCAACAAATCAATGAGCGAAATGAGGGGCGTGCGGTGTGCAGTACTGGTCGTACTCGGCGATCATGATTTCCTCGGGCTCAATAGAACACGCCGGGCACTTCGGATCGCGACGAATCTTGTAGGTCATAAATGACTGCTCAAGGCTGTCATACGCCATCAATCGGCCGGACAAGGAGTCGCCGAGACCAAGCAGCAATTTAATTGCCTCGATGGCCTGGATCGAACCGACGATGCCGGGAAGCACCCCAAGCACACCAGCTTCGGCGCACGACGGCGCGAGTTCCGGCGGAGGTGGCTCGGGCAGGAAGCAGCGGTAGCAAGGACCATCGTGCGGAAGGAACACAGTGATCTGACCTTCGAAGCGGAAGATCGAACCGTGCACAACCGGTGTTCCCGTCTTCAGCGATGCATCGTTGAGGAGATAGCGGCTCGGGAAGTTGTCGGCGCCGTCGACGACAAGGTCGTATTGCGACAGCAGTTCCACAACATTCGACGCGTCGAGACGCATGTCGTGAGTAATGACATTGACTTCAGGATTCAGCAGCTTCAAAGTCTTCGCTGCCGAATCGACCTTGCGCATTCCAACGCGTTCGATGTTGTGAATGATCTGACGCTGAAGATTTGATTCGTCGACAACATCCATATCGATGATGCCGATCGTGCCGACACCAGCAGCGGCGAGATAGAGCGCCGACGGCGAACCAAGGCCACCAGCACCAAGCAGGAGAATCTTCGAATCAAGAAGTTTCATCTGGCCTTCTTCGCCAACCTCGGGCAGAAGAAGATGACGCTGATAGCGATTGCGCTGTTCGGGGCTAAGGGTGCGAGGCGCCGACCAATCGCGCCCTTGATCCTTCCATGCGTTGAAGCCGCCATTCATCGAAAGGACATCGGTATACCCAAGTTCGCCAAGCGTCTTCGCTGCGAACGCAGATCGCACGCCGCCGGCGCAAAAGACAACGACCTTGGAGTCGCGATCGGGAATGCGGCTTTCGACCTGTGCTTCGAGGTGGCCACGAGGAATGAAGATCGCATTCGGGATGGCGCCCTGCTCGAACTCGTCGGGCTCACGAACGTCGAGGAACACCGTGGCCGGTTCGGCACGCAGTGCTTCGGCCTCGGCCGGTTCGATCTCGGTGATCTGGCTCTTGGTCTGCGAGAGAAGGTCTCGAAAGGTGGCCATGGTCTGCCTCTAGTGCTCGGGGGATCGGGCGAATCACTCGCTCCGGAGCAAAACCCTACCGATTAGGTCGGCTTTCTGCCACCTCCCAGCAATTGACCTAGAGAATTGCCGGGAGAATCTCCGATGCCGAACCCCGGACCACCACCGTCGCCTGCGGGTCGAACGGCGTCGACTGAGCGTTCACAATGACCACCGCTCGCCCCGCCTCCAACGCGATCTGCACCATCGCGGCGATTGGATACACCGTGAGACTGGTGCCAACGGCAAGAAGAACATCGGCCTCGGTTGCCGCGATTTCCGCGCGCATCAGATCGGCCGCAACGAGTGATTGACCAAACATAATCGTCGCCGATTTCACGATTCCGCCGCAGATCAGACACGAAGGGTCCGGCTCCCCCACCCGCACACGATCAAGCGCTTCGCCCATCGGACCTCGCGCTCCGCAATCGACACATTCCCATCGATGCACCGTGCCGTGAATCTCGACCACGCGGTCGGGTGAACTACCAGCGATGACATGAAGACCGTCGATGTTCTGCGTTACCAATGTGTGGAGACGACCCGAACGTTCGAGCTCGACGAGCGCCCGATGACCATCATTCGGCGAAGCGGTGAACATGTCCGATTCAAGCCTGATCTGCCATGCGTCTCGTCGCACCTGAGGATCGGAGAGATAGTGCTGGATCGTCGATCGCTTTTCGGCCTCGGGATTGCGAGTCCACACTCCGTTGGGCCCGCGGAAATCGGGAATGCCAGAGTCGGTGCTAATCCCCGCCCCAGTAAGCACTGCAACTGAAGATGCGTCTTGCAGCACTCGACGAGCAGTCTCGAGCGCGTGCAGGTCGATCTCGTCTGAAGTGCCAGCCATGGCTCAATTGTGGCCCACAACCAACAGTGCCAAGTGAGCGAAGCCAGCACTCGACAAACGGTCCTTTTGGCCCGTTGACCTTTGCGCTCCCTGCGACGACAGTCACCGAAACATCACGAAAGGTCGTGATGTGTAGCGACATTCTCAGGAGGAGCCGTGACCATCACCAGCGATCTCGTTCAACCGGCAGTAACACTCGCCGTCGGAACCTGGTCAGACCCTGTCATTGATCAGCTCGGTCACGATCCACGGTCTGCCTATGTCGAAAAGTTCTGGCTGCCGATTCTTGGGCCATCCTCGGTGTGGCTTCTTCGTCGACTTGCCGACGGCCTCGACCACAGCCCCGAAGGCTTCGAGATTGATCTCGTCGATACCGCGCAGTCCCTTGGCGTGGGCATGCGTGGTGGTCGCAATGCTCCTCTTCTGCGCACCTTCGACCGTTGTTGCCGCTTTGGCGCTGCCCGCATGCACGGCACAACATCAATTTCCGTACGCCGACGCCTCGCTCCACTCACTCGTGCTCAAACCGAACGACTCCCCGATTCGCTTCGCTCCGAACACGATCAATGGCTCAGCCGACCAAGCACCTCGCCATCGTTTGAACAGATGCAAACACGAGCCCGTTCACTCGCGCTCTCAATGATTCAACTCGGCGAAGACAACCAGAGCGTTGAACGACAGCTGCATCGGTGGCGATTCCACCCAGCGATCGCACACGACGCTCTTCGGTGGGCACTTGCCCACAATCCGCATCAAGAGCCGCTACAAACACTCTCGCCGAAGCGAGATCGAGTTAGCGGCGACGCGGCGTGAAAGTTCGGGCCAACTCAAGCAATGTACGCACGCCGTAACCGGTACCACCCTTTGTGGTTTCGGCATCGTCGGCTTCGGACCATGCAGTACCTGCGATATCGATATGCGCCCACGGGATGTTCTCGCCGACAAATTCCTGCAGGAACAGACCAGCGGTGATTGTGCCACCACCGCGAGACTTCGAAATGTTGCGTAGGTCGGCGACATCGGAGTCAATGAAGGGTCGGTAATCGGCGGGCAGTGGAAGCGCCCACATGCGCTCACCCGCCGACTCGGCGGCGGACTCGACGTCGTCCAGCCAGGCGTCGTTGTTCGACATCACTGCGGCAATGCGTCCACCGAGTGCGATTTCGACCGCACCGGTGAGCGTTGCAAGATCGACGATCGCATCGGGCGCATCTTCGGTGGCAAGCGAGAGTGCGTCGGCCAGGATGAGGCGACCTTCGGCATCGGTGTTGAGCACTTCAACCGTGGTGCCGTTTCGAATTGTGAGGACATCGCCAGGTCGAGTTGCATCGCCGTTACTCATGTTGTCGGTCATGGGCATGTAGCCAACGACCTTGCACGCGGGAGCAACTGCTCGAATCGCAGCGAAACAACCAAGGACAGCAGCAGCACCGCCCATGTCCATCTTCATGGTCATCATGCCTTCGCCGGTCTTAATAGAAAGACCGCCAGAGTCGAACGTGATGCCTTTGCCGACTAGCGCAAGTGTTCCCTTCGGAGCGCGAGGCGTATAAGTGATCTTCACGAATCGGGGTTCATGAGTGGACCCGCGATTGACACCGAGAAGGCCACCCAATTTCTGACGGCGGATCTGGGCAAGATTGAGAACTTCGATCGTGAGTCGCTCACGGCGGGCAAGTTTGATTGCTTCTTGTGCAAGCGCCGCAGGAGTGAGGTCGCCACCAGGACGATTCACAAGATCGCGAGCGAAATTCTGTGCTTCGCCGATCTTCAGGCCCTGCCCAAAGGCATCGGTCGAGGGCTTTCCAGTCACGCCAGCAACAGTCACTGCAGTGAGAGCGACGGGCTTCGGGTCGGACCGGTATTCGGTGAACCGGTAGGAACCGAGGACGAGTCCTTCGGCGAGCGCACGAACACCGCTCGCCTTTTCTGCGGTGCTGCACCCTTCGATGAGGTCAAGCACGTCGACACCGACGCGCTTCGAACGAGAACCAGCGCGCACTGCCTGAGCACCGACACGACGGAGGCGATTGTCATCAATTGACTTCGATGCACCAACCCCAATTGCGATCACCGATCGGCCGTTTGCGTCGGACACAAACGCGACCTGATCGGCAGCACCAGTAAAACCCTGAGCGCTCAGTGCTGCGGCAGGGAGCTTGCGCGCTTTGAGTGCACGATCAGAACATTTGTCGGATGCGATTGCCACGACGGCAACATCGATGGCAGCCGGAAGTGATCGAGCGGGAGAAATCTTCAGCGACATGACGACCTCGCGGTTGGGAATCGAAGAACGAAAGAACTACGGCTGCACGGATCGAGTCGGCAACGAAGTGCCTTCCTGCCAACGAGCAAGTGTCCAGAGCAAATCTGAAAGACGATTCAGATAAGGAACGACCGCGCTTCCGGGAACCGCAGCGGCGAGGCTGTCGCGCTCGGCACGCCGAGCAACAGTTCGGGCGACATCGAGCAGTGCCCCGATGCGATTCTGGCCCGGCACAACGAACTCGGTGGGCGGATCGAACTTCGCGCTCGTCGCGTCGATGAGTTCTTCAAGATGGGTGATCATGTCGTCGGTCACCAACGTGGCGCCTGCGGTGAGTTTGTCGCGACTACCCGGATCAGCAGCCAACTCGCCCATAAGAACCCAAAGGTCTCTTTCGAGGTGTAGGAGGATGTCTCCCAGTTCGGCATCGGACTCCGCTCGAGCGAGACCGATGAACGACTGAAGTTCATCGACCGTGCCGTACGCAGTGGGCGCTGCGGAATCTTTTGCCACGCGACCTCCGTAGAGGAGTCCTGTGGTGCCGTCGTCGCCTTTGCGCGTGTAGATCTTCACATCGTTGAGCCTAGAGGCCACAAGGTGCAGAACACGCCTCCAACATCGGATTCGAACGCCTCTCTGCTACCGTGTGAAAGCCGAAGCTGACCTGATGGGTAGGGCAAGATGCCCCGGCTTGCGGCGAGATCACATCCGATCCTCGTTCCGCGCCCGGACCATCGCCAGGAGATCCACGGTGAGCACATTTCTTGAAGCCATCCATGAACGTGTCGTCATTTTCGACGGCGGCATGGGCACGTGTATCCAGACCAGCGGTGTCACCGCCGACGACTTTGGTGGACCCGATCTCGAGGGCTGTAACGAACTTCTCGTCGTGACCCGACCCGACGTGATTGCTGACGTGCATGCCCGCTACCTCGAGGTCGGCTGCGATGTCATCGAAACCGACACCTTTGGCGCATTCGCCATCCCGTTGGGTGAATACGACATCGCCGAGCGCGTTCACGAACTCAATGTGGCTGCCGCCCGCCTTGCTCGTGGCGTGGCCAACGACTTCTCCACCCCGGATCGCCCTCGCTGGGTTGCCGGTTCGATTGGGCCAGGCACCCGCTTTCCGTCGTTGGGGCAAATCCGTTACGCCGAACTCCGAGATCACTACGAGGCCCAAAGCCGGGCGCTCATCGAGGGCGGCGTTGATCTGCTCATCATCGAAACGATGTTTGACCTTCTCACTGTGAAGGCCGCCATGAATGGCGCCCGGCGCGCAATGCGTGCCGAAGGCAAAGAACTTCCGCTTCAGGTGCAGGTCACGATGGAACTCACTGGCCGAATGCTGCCGGGTACGGAAATCGCCGCAGCACTCGCAGCGATCGATCCGTTGCATCCCGACGTCATCGGCATCAACTGTGCAACTGGTCCGGTGGAAATGGGCGAGCATCTTCGCCATCTCGCCGCCCATGCCCGCATGCCCATTTCTTGCATTCCCAACGCCGGTCTTCCAAGTGTCGTCGATGGACACATGCATTACGACCTCTCCCCCGAGGGTTTGGCCGAACACCATGAGCGTTTCGTCACCGAACTTGGCGTGAACATCATCGGCGGCTGCTGCGGAACAACGCCCGAGCATCTCGCTGCCGTCGTCGAACGCTGCAAGGACCTCACCCCAGCGCCGCGCGCCCCAATGCACGAACCCGGCGCCACCTCGATCTACTCGCTTGTTCCTTTCGAACAAGACACGTCGTTCATGATCATCGGTGAGCGCACGAATGCGAACGGTTCGAAGAAGTTCCGTGACGCGCTCCTCGACGCCGATCTCGACACGTGTGTACAGATGGCCAAGGACCAGGTGCGCGAAGGCGCTCACGTTCTCGATGTCTGCGTCGACTATGTCGGCCGTGACGGCACGAACGACATGGACGAACTCGCAAAGCTTCTTGCCACGCAGTCCAGCGTCCCGCTTGTTCTCGATTCCACCGAACCCGAGGTCATGGAAGCGGGCCTCGCCTGGCTCGGTGGTCGTGCAATTCTCAACTCCGCCAACCTCGAAGACGGAGAAGCTGAAGGAAGCCGTCTCGATCGCGTCATGAAGTTGGCCGCCGAATACGGCGCTGCCGTTATCTGCCTCCTGATCGACGAAGAAGGTCAGGCCCGAGATATCGAATGGAAGTTGCGCATTGCGCACCGCATCCACGATCTTGCGGTGAACCGTTACGGACTCGAACCCAGCGATCTTATTTTCGATGCGCTCACGTTCCCGCTTTCAACAGGCGATGACGACCTTCGTGGCGACGCCATTGCCACCATCGAAGCGATCAAGCGCATCAAGTCCGAACTCCCTAGCGTGAACACAACGCTCGGCGTTTCTAACGTTTCCTTCGGCCTCAAACCCGCTGCTCGTCACGTTCTCAACTCGGTGTTCCTCGCCGAGTGCGTGAATGCCGGGCTTGATTCCGCGATCGTTCATGCAGCCCGCATCATGCCGCTCAACAAGATTCCTGAAGAGCAACGTGAAGTCAGCCTCGACCTTATTTACGACCGTCGACGCGAGGGCTACGACCCACTCACCAAACTTCTTGACATCTTCGCCGATGTCCAAGCAACCGAGGTCGTTCGAGAAGACCGCAGCGACTGGACCATCGAAAAGATCCTGAGCCACCGAATCATCGATGGCGAACGTGAAGGCCTTGAGGATGATCTCGATCGCGCTCGAGCCGACGGACTTGAACCGCTCTTCATCATTAACGACGTGTTGTTGGCGGGCATGAAGGTCGTCGGAGAGCTTTTCGCCACTGGCGAGATGCAACTTCCGTTCGTTCTGCAATCAGCCGAAACCATGAAGACCGCTGTTGCTCACCTTGAGCAGTTCATGGAAAAGGCCGATGACGGTGGCAAGGGCCGCATCGTCCTTGCCACGGTGAAGGGCGATGTCCACGACATCGGAAAGAACCTTGTCGACATCATTCTCACGAACAACGGCTACGAAGTCATCAACCTCGGCATCAAGATTTCAATCGCCCAAATGATCGAAAAGGCCGTCGAAGTGAAGGCCGACGCCATCGGCATGAGCGGCCTCCTGGTGAAGTCCACGCTCATCATGCGAGAGAACCTCGAAGAGTTGAACACTCGCAATCTTTCGAACATCCCCGTACTTCTCGGCGGCGCTGCGCTTACTCGCAGTTACGTCGAACGTGATCTTCGCGAGGTCTACGAGGGTCGCTTGTTCTACGGGAAGGACGCGTTCGAGGGACTTCGCGTCATGGATCGCCTCGGCGACATCAAGCGCGGCAACGAACCGGACGATGCCGACTGGGGCCGAGTCCCCAGCGAAAGCACCGTGCCCGCTCGTTCTGGAACCAAAGCAGTGACACCGGCCGAGGATCTTCCCCTGCGCTCTCCCGACGTGGCGGCCGACAACGAGGTTTTCACTCCCCCGTTCCTCGGCACCAAGGTCGTCAAGGGAATCCCCATCGATGACATCGCCGCGTACATCAATGAAACCGCGCTGTTCCGCAATCAGTGGCAGTTCCGTCCCGAGACGAACGACGGTGTCACCGAAACCGACGAGGAATTCAAAAACCGCATTCGCTCAATGCTTCGTGCACAGCTCGCCGAAGCCAAGGCTGCAGACATGCTGATTCCGCAGGTGGTCTATGGCTACTTTGCAGTCAATAGCGACGGCGACGACCTTGTTGTCTGGACCGACGCGACTCGATCGGAAGAACTCACGCGGTTCCACTACCCGCGCCAGCAAGCTGCCCCGTTCATGTGCATCGCCGATTTCTTCCGTCCTGTTGATTCCGGTGAGGTCGACTACGCCGCGTTCCATATCGTCACGATGGGTCAACGGGTAAGCGATGTCGCAGCGAAGCTCTTCGAAGAGAATCGCTACCAGGAGTACCTCATGGTGCACGGTCTCGGCGTCGAAATGGCCGAAGCGCTGGCCGAGTATTGGCATCGCCGCATGCGCGAAGACTGGGGCTTCGCTGAAGACGACGGCCCGTCACTCGCCGGACTCTTCCGCCAGCAATACCGAGGCGGCCGGTACTCGTGGGGTTACCCCGCCTGCCCAGACCTTGAAGACAACGAACGCGTTGCTCAGATACTCGATGCAGGCCGAATCGGCATCGAAGTGAACGAAGAGACTGGTTTCCAGTATCAGCCTGAGCAGACCACCTCAGCGCTTATTTGCCATCACCCGCAGTCCAAGTACTTCGTCGCCCGCTAGGGCAGCGACTGCTACGAGAGCAGTGCTCTGGCGACGAGGTCGGTACCGAACGCCGTAAGGATCGCGAGATACAGCAGTCCGGTCGCGGCCATGACCGCTGAGTACGAGCGCTCTTTGAGCGCGAGTCGTGTCGTGATGATCAAACCGATTGTGGTTACTGCGCACATCACCCAGAACCAGGTGAGCAATCCGTTGTAACCATCGTCGATGGTTCCGTTGATTGCCGAAACCATTCCCGTTGGCACGAGCAGCAAGATCACCTCTGGCACCCAGAGCCAACCCGTCCAGTACACGAGCTCAAGTAGCGCACCTCGGGCCAAACCGGGCTGCACGAGATACCAATGACCAAGCAACATCGCATCGGTAACTGCACCAAGGAACAATGCGCCGACAACGAACCGAGAGACGGCGAGCCACGCTGGCCCACCTGCTTCAAGACCTGCAGCGACGACGCCAATGAAACCGAAAATCGGGGCGATGAGATCGAGGCGCGGATCGAACTCTCGAACGTTGGTGTCCTTTTCCGCCGACTCGCGTTCAATACCTGTCATCGCCGCAACTCGCTCGGTGCGAGCCTCGGCCAAAGCAACTTGGCCGGAAACACCCGCTTTACGGCGAACGATCGAGGACACGAGCGCGTATCCGGATGCAAGAACGACACCGATTGATGCGATGTCGCGCACCGCCATCGGTTCAATGACAAAGATTCCGATGTACGCCGCTCCCCCTGCCATCAGCAGATAGGTGCCGCGCATAAGCCAGCCATAGCCAAGCGACACTTCGCGTCGGCGCGTGGTCACCCACAGGAAGAGCAGGCCGCCAGCGGCCCACTGCAGCAGAAGAGACGCGGCGTCGAAATCAATCATCGGCTGTCACTTTGTCATGCTTCGACAGACACCAATGACCGTTCGGCGTTTGTAATCGACTCGGCGCCGGATTCGGTGACGACCACGATGTCCTCGAGCCGGAAGCCAAATTCACCGGGCAGGTAGATCCCGGGTTCCACTGAATACGCGTTGCCAACCTCGAGTGTCGTGCGATTGCCGAGGACGATGTACGGGTCCTCGTGCTCTTCGACGCCAATTCCGTGGCCAGTGCGATGCATGAACCATTCACCGAAACCAGCAGCTTCGATGATTGACCGCGTTGCGGAATCGACATCTTCGGCAGGAACTCCCGAACCACCGGCAGCAAGGCCAGCGGCTTCTGCGATGCGCAGGTGCCCGTACACCTCAGTCATACGAGTCGACGGTGTTCCCGTCACGACACAACGTGTGATGTCGGAGCAATACCCAATTCCATAGTCATCGGCCATGGTTCCACCGAAATCACAAAGAACAACTTCATTCGGCTGGATAACTCGCGAACCAGCTTCGTGATGCGGACTTGCCGCGTTCTCGCCCGCAGCAACAATCGCGAAGTTCACGCGGTGATGACCTTCAGCAAGAATTCGTCGGCCGAGATCGGCCGATACTTCTGCTTCTGTTCGACCGATAAGAGGAATTTCGCCAGCCTGAAGTTGCGCCGCAATGCGATCGACTGCTGCGGCAGCGTTCCGTAATGCGACGACTTCGGCAGCATCCTTTACCGCCCGGAGCGGACCAATGACTGATGCAGTCGTCGTGAAGTTCAGATCGGGACGTGCATGCTGAAGCTCGACAAGGAATCGAGCCCAAGTGCGCTCGCCAATCGCTGCGTTAGCCGCCGAACCAACGAGATCCGAAACGATCGCGATGGGATCGTCAGTTTCGCCCCACGGACGTATCGAAAAGAGTTCGTCTCGGGGCACAACACGGGCAACTTCCAGAGCAGGAACCACCAAGGTTGCGTCAGCCTCAGCAGGAACGACAAGCATTGTCAGCCGTTCAAGTGGCATGGCTTCGTAGCCCGTGAGCCACGGAAGATCGGGACCAACAGAGAGCAAGCAGACATCAATCCCCTGCTCGGCCATTGCTAGGCGGACTCTTTCGATTCGCTGACTCAGCACAAGTAAAGGGTACCCGTCAGCTGATTGTGACGGGCACTGCAGAACCTGATGCTGCCTGCTTCGCATGAAAGCTCGAACGAGTTAGCGGACTGGACTCGACGTGATCGATTCCAAGCTTTCGGCCCAAATCTGCATATGACGTGAACTGCTCAGGCGTTACCCAACGATCGACAGGCAGATGCGTCGACGTTGGACGCAGATATTGGCCGATCGTGACGATGGACACGCCAATGCCCGCAAGATCGGCGAGCACCGATGCGATTTCCTCATCAGTCTCACCCATACCGACGACGAGTCCGGACTTGGTGAGAAGTCCTGCCCGCTTGGCTCGGGCTAACACTGCAAGCGATCGCGCGTAGCCAGCCGAAGGACGGACGGCTCGTTGAAGGCGCGGCACGGTTTCAACATTGTGATTGAGGACATCCGGCCGACTCTCGAAGATGAGATCGAGCGCCGCGGCCTGACCACGACAATCGGAAATCAGAACTTCTACCTGCACTCCTGGAACACGATCGCGAATCGCTCGGACCGTGTCGGCCATTGCTCCGGCACCTTCGTCGGGCAGATCGTCGCGTGCGACCGTCGTAACGACGGCGAAGTCGAGTTCCATTCGCGCAACCGCTTCGGCGACACGCGCCGGTTCCTGAGGATCAAGCGCTTCGGGAAGACGCGTATCAACCAGACAGAAACCGCACTTGCGGGTGCAACGTTCTCCATTGATCATGAAGGTTGCGGTGCCGTCGGACCAGCATTCGGAAAGATTTGGACATCCGGCTTCTTCGCACACTGTGACGAGTTGAAGATCACGCAGTGTCTTCTTCAATTCGAGAGGACGGCCGCCGATGTTTAACTTCGCACGCATCCACTCAGGTTTGCGTTCCATTACGTCGATGCCATCGGCGACACCGGCTTCAGCCAGCCGGCCTTGAAGACGTAACGAGGGACCCGCTCGGTGGTCGGCCCCCGTCTTTACCGGAAGTCCAGCTCCGGCGCCGCGACTGAACGGAGAGAGATCGTCATCGCCGTCGGTCGAGCGACGAATGATGTCGGCTCGATCGACAGTTCGATTCGACGCCCACAACGCCGTTGCTCTCGCAACCACTGCATCGACGACAACCGCCATTGAAGCGTCGATGCCTTCCTGAGCAAGAGAGGTCACCGACTTATCGGCAATTCCGCAGGGGACGATGTGGGTGAACATCGACATGTCGGGATCGACATTGATCGCGAAACCGTGCATCGACCGACCCCGAGTCAGCCGAACGCCAATCGCAGCGATCTTGCGAGGATTCGCAGATTCAGGAGCAACCCAAACACCCGGGTACTGACCAAGTCGACCGACATCGTGCAGGCCGAGATCATGTAACGCGCCGATGACGAGTTCCTCGACCGAGTGGACATAGGCGACCGTGTCAGCCATTCCGCCACCGCGCTTACCGGGAACCGACAGAACGGGATAGCCGACGAGCTGACCAGGACCGTGATAGGTGACGTCACCGCCGCGATCGGCGCGAAGGCTTTCGGCGCCCACAGACGCCGGGTCGACAAGTATGTTCGACGGATCGGCATTCGAACCGAGCGTGTAGACGTGGGGATGTTCGAGCAGCAACAACCAGTCGTCGGTGCCGTGTTCGAACAACGCGTGCTGCAGATCTGAAGCCTCGCCGTACGGAACCGTCCCGAGCCAGCGGACGCGCAACGGTGAAGTAGCGACGGTGGGGGCATCCCCTGCCGTCGTCATGATTAGAGCTCCGCTTCCCAATCGCGGGTCTCGATGATTTCCTTAACGTCACGAAGGAATGCTGCGGCGTAGGCGCCATCGAATGCACGGTGATCCCAACTCATCGCGAGCATGCCCACCGAGTGGATCGCAATTGATTCGCTTCCGTCGGTTCCGTTGACCACGACCGGCTTGCGATGCACGCCATCGGTGGAGATGATCGCGACCTGCGGCTGGTTGATGATCGGAAGCACAAGGTGACTTCCAAACGAACCTGAGTTGGAAAGCGTGAATGTTCCGCCGCTGATGTCGTCGGCGGAAAGCTGCTTCGAACGAGCGCGTGCGGCAAGATCGTTGATGTCGCGCGCAATCGCACGGAGGCGCTTGTCGTCGGCTTCATGAATGACCGGAGCAAGAAGACCCGTGAAATCAAGATCGACTGCAATGGCCAGGTTCACATAGTTGTGAACAATGAGTTCGCCATCGCCAACCGATGCATTCATGTGTGGGTAGTTACGCAACGCGTCGATGACTGCACGCGAGATGAATGGCAGATAGTTGAGGCCGAAACCTTCCGTTGCACGGAACTCATCACGATGCGACCGACGAACACGTTCGACGTTTTCGTAATCGACTTCGACGATCGTGTAGGCGTGCGGCGAAACCTGCTTCGACATCACCATGTGTTCGCCGGTACGACGGCGGATGTTGTTCAGTGGTTCGACGGTGTCGCCGGTACCTGAGCGTGGTGCCGGAGTTGCACGGCGCTGCCCACCAGTGGTGGCTGCTACTGCAGCCGCAGGAGCTGTCGAAGGAGCCGCCGCAGGTGCTGAAGCCGGAGCGCTACCCGTTGACGATGACGCGACGCCTGAGCGGATTGCAGCTTCGACATCGGAACGAGTGATGCGCCCATCGGGGCCTGTTCCCGCAATGCGAGAGGCGTCGAGGCCGTAATCGGTGATGAGGCGACGGACGATCGGAGACAACACCTGACCAGCGGTAGCTGCAGCCGGCGTGGGAGCAGGTGTGGGAGCAGGCGCAGCAACGGGTGCCGGAGTGGGCGCTGCGGGCGCGGGTGCTGGAGCGGGAGCCGCTTCCACAACAGGAGCGGGAGCGGGTTCTGGAGCGGGAGCCGCCGCTGCCGGAGCAGGCGCAGGCGCAGCGGCTCCGTCGCCAACAACAGCAATGACCGTTCCGACGTCGACAGTGTCGCCCTCGGCAACACGGATCTCGGTCAGCACACCACCGACGGGCGAGGGAACTTCAGAGTCGACCTTGTCGGTTGAGACTTCGAACAAGACCTCGTCTTCAGCAACAGAGTCGCCGACTGCCTTGAACCACTTCGTGATGGTTCCTTCAGTGACGGACTCACCAAGTTGCGGAAGTTGAATCTCTGCCATGGAATCCTCCGGGATTCAGCCGTGAAGTGAGCGACCGGTGAGAGCGAGAACGCTTTCACCGAACAATTCGCTCAGCGTGGGGTGCGGTTGGATGAAAGCGGCAACGTCGTCGACATCGGCTTCCCAATTGACTGCGAGATAGGCCTGACCAAGTTGTTCGGTGACCCAAGGGCCCACCATGTGAACGCCGAGCAAGCGGCCGCCGGTTCCGTCGGAACGCTTTTCGGCGATGATCTTCACCATGCCCTCGGGTTCGCCGAGGATGAGTGCACGACCATTACCGGTGTAGCGATGCTTGCTCACGATGACATCGAAACCAGCCTCTTTGGCTGACTTCTCGGTGTGACCAACGAAGCTGACCTCGGGATGGCAATAGATGCACCACGGGACCTTGGTGTAGTCGATCGACATCGGATCTTCGCCGAGCATGTCGCGAATGGCGAGCATTCCTTCAGCGAAACCAATGTGCGCAAGAGCTGGCGTTGCGATGAGGTCGCCAACCGCCCACACGCCGGGCTCGCCAGTGCGGCAATGGGTGTCGACAACGACATGACCGCGATCGCTGACCGCAACAGCGGTGCCGTCGAGACCGAGGTTTTCCGAGAGAGGACGACGTCCAACCGATACAACCACCATGTCGACATCGACGGTTTCGCCTTCACCGAACTTCACGGTGGTGCCGCCGCCGAACTTGATGTCGTGACCGTTCACCGAAACTCCGGTGCGAACGGTGATGTTGCGGTCCTTGAAGGACTTGAGGACAACACGGGTGATGTCTTCGTCGCAGCCAGGAAGGATCTGTGGCAGAGCTTCGAGAATTGTTACTTCGGTGCCGAGATCAGACATCATCGACGCGAATTCGCAGCCGATTGCCCCGCCGCCGATGACAACCGCAGTGGCCGGAAGCTTCTGAAGCGAGAGCAGTTCGTCAGAGGTAAGAACGGTGACGCCATCGACGTCGAAACCGGGAATGGTGCGCGGCACCGAACCCGAGGCGAGGATCACATTGGTGCCGTGAAGTTCGACGTCGCCCGATGATCCACCAGAAACCTTGACGACATGACCGGCATGCAATGTGCCGATGCCGTCATAGACCGTGACTTTGCGCTTCTTGAGCAGTCCGGTGAGACCACCAACAAGGCCGTCGATCACGCCCTGCTTGCGGGTCTGCGTCACCGAGAAATCGAGCACAGGCTCAGAAGTGGTGAGGCCAAAGGCCGCTGCGCTTTCGATCGCACGGCGAACCGATGCCGTCTCGAGAAGTTCCTTGGCGGGGATGCATCCGACATTGAGGCAGGTGCCGCCGATGCGGTTCTTCTCGATCAGGGCGATGTTAAGTCCTGCCGATGCTCCATACAGTGCGGCGGCATAACCACCGGGACCGCCACCAATGATGACGACGTCGAAGTTCTCGGTCATTCGGACCACCTCTATCGCGACTACGGGGACCCTCAGCCTACCGGTGCCACAGCCGGGGCCTGACCGATACTTCCAGCGACAATCACGTCGGCTCGACTTCGCCGATCAGCGGGTCGCGAGGAACAACTGCGCAGCTGCCGCGGCCAAGATCGCCAGACCGCAGGCCAAAGCAAGAAGGATCAGTTTCCGGGTGCTCATGGACCACTGAGCGTATCGGGACCCGACCGCAGGCTCGGACCGCTGAATCTGCCCCGGATGGCATAGGAACGCGGTTCTTGGTGTTACACCTGCCTGTCCCCCACCTTCAGGAGTACCCGTGAAGATCGCCATCACCGGAGCATCCGGCCTCATCGGCCGCTCGCTTACAACATCGCTCACCAACGACGGCCATCAGGTGGTGCCCGTCGTACGCCGACCACTGTCCGGCGCAATCGAGTCCATCGAGTGGAATCCAGCGGCCGGAACGATTGAAGCCGCCAAGTTCGAAGGCATCGACGCTGTTGTTCATCTCGCTGGCGCCGGCATCGGCGACAAGCGATGGTCCGAGTCCTACAAGCGAGAGATTCTTGAGAGTCGCACTAAAGGCACCGCGCTACTTGCCTCAACCCTTGCATCGCTCAACGCCCCGCCGTCAGTCATGGTGAGCGGATCTGCGATTGGTTTCTACGGCGACACTGGCAACACCGCCGTCGATGAATCCGCGCCCGCTGGCAACGACTTCCTCGCCACTGTCTGTGTCGAGTGGGAAGCAGCTGCTGCCCCTGCAGTCGAGGCCGGGATTCGTGTTCCATTTCTGCGCACAGGCATCGTGCTCACCGCCGAAGGCGGAGCGCTCGCAAAGATGCTTCCCCTTTTCCGCTTCGGACTCGGCGGCCGCATGGGTTCGGGCAAGCAATGGTGGAGCTGGATCTCCATGGCCGACGAAATTGGTGCGATCCGCTGGCTCATCGACCACGACATCAGTGGTCCCGTCAACGCCACGGCACCGGCTCCGGTCACCAACCAAGAGTTCACCAAGGCACTGGGCGAGGCCATGCACCGTCCCACGCTTGCTCCGGTCCCTTCATTTGGTCCGAAACTCTTGTTGGGCGCGGAACTCGCCGATGCACTGCTGTTCACCAGCACTCGGGTCACCCCAGGGGCGCTTACGGCCGGTGGCTATGCCTTCGCTCACCCCACGATCGACGCTGCACTGCGCGATGTACTCACATCGAAGGCAGCAGCCTGAGAGACTGACGTCATGAGTATTCCCAAGTCAGAACGTCACGTCTCCACGAGCCGCGTCATCGCGGCACCGGCACAAGAGATCTTCGACGTTCTCGCCGACCCTGCGAAGCATTCGATCATCGATGGATCTGGGAGCCTCGTCGGAGCAAAGGGAAATCCACCGCGACTCTTCCTCGGCGCCAAGTTCGACATGAAGATGAGCTTTCACGCCACGATGCGCAACAAGGTCGTCGAGTTCGACGACGGCAAGCAGATCGGTTGGCGCCATATCGGCCAACACGTTTGGCGTTACGAACTTGAACCCGTCGACGGCGGTACGAAAGTGACCGAAACTTTCGATTGGCGACCAAGCCCCCTGCCGTGGCTCCTCGAAGGCCAGAAGGTTCCTGCGAAGAATCTTGGTTCGATGGAAAAGACGCTGGAGCGACTCGACACGTACGTCACTACTGGGAACGTGCCGGAATCTTGAACTCGTGAGCGCATCACTTGAATCGCTGGTTCCCCTCGGATGGGATCCAGCATGGGCAAAGACTCTCGCCACCAGCGTTCACGGCGCAGAGCCAGGTCGAGTACTTCAGCACCATGGGGTCGCTCTCGTACTTGCGTTGCCCGACAGAACAGAAACCGTGATGCTCACACTGCGCCTTGAGCCGCAACCAACAGTTGGCGATTGGGTTGCCTTCAAAGATGGTGAAGCCGTTGCTGTGCTTCCGCGACGGTCGCTGTTGCGGCGTCGCAACGCGCACGGCGACGGCGAACAACAACTTGCCGCCAACATCGACAAAGTGCTGCTGGTCTGCGGACTTGATCGACCGGTGAAAGACGGCCGCATCCAGCGCGGCACCGCCATCAGCCGCGATGCGGGTGCCGAACCAGTTGTCGTTCTCACCAAAGCCTCACGTGACTCCGATGTCGAAGTCGATCCACAACGTGCAGCCAATGAAGTGCGCGCTGCCCACCCGGGCATCGATGTCATCGTGACGTCGGTGAAGGAAGGGATCGGCATCGACGAACTTCGTTCGATCATCGGCAATGACACCGTCACACTGCTGGGCGAGTCTGGCGCCGGGAAATCGAGCATCGTGAATGCATTGCTCGGCGATGACGTCGTTGAAACCGGCGATGTGCGCGAAGGCGACAGCAAGGGCCGGCACACCACCACAACACGCGAGCTTCACCTCCTTCCCGGCGGAGGAGTTCTCATCGATACTCCCGGAATTCGTGCTGTTGGTCTTGTCGCCGACAACGACGGCGTTGCGGAAACGTTTGCTGATGTCGATGACATTGCATCGACCTGCCGATTTGCCGATTGCCAACACGAAGGCCAACCGGGATGTGCCGTTGCTTCTGCGTTGGCTGACGGAACGCTCAACGCTGAACGCGTTGAGGCCTGGCGCCGACTCGAAGCAGAAACCGATGCAACGGAACCGGTCACTCCCCGATCGAGCGCACCGCCTCGACGATCTCGTCGACCGGACGGAAAGTAAGTCCAGCTGCAGCTCGTCGGGCCCAACGAATGATTCCGTTCGAATCGATCACGAAGATAGAGCGGCGATAAAACCCAAGCGGACCGAGAATGCCGTAGTCCTTCGCAACCTGTTTTTCGACGTCGGCGAGCAACGGGAAGCCGAAACCGCCATTCTGTTTTGAGAACTCGATGTGACCGTTCACCGATTGCGGGCTTAACGCAAGAACCTGTGCATCTACCGAAGCGAATGCCGCCATGTCGTCGGTGTAAGAGCGAAGTTGCGCTGTGCAAACCGGCGAGTTGTCCGACGGATAAAAGACGAGAACAACAGGAGCACCGCGATAGTCCTTGAGCGAAAACTGTCGCCGCTCAATGCCATCACCCATCACCCCGTTGAGTGCGAAGTCGGGTGCAACATCTCCCACTTTGATCATGACGGGTGCACCCTTTCAGCATTGGCCGGCGGAACCGAGACCCTATGCCAGTGGGCACTTGCGAGAGGCGAATCCGTCTTCGGGTACGTGCGCAGTACGGTTCACTAACCGCCGACGGAGGTTGAAGATGAGCACGCCCTACGAACCCAAAGAGGATCACAGCAAGGACTGGTTGAAGTTCACCGGCCTTGGCTGCGCTTGGTATGGCGGCGGACTCTTACTGCTGATCGCTTTCGTCGCGATCATCGTCACGATCTTCCGCTGGATCTTTTAGACCCAGCGCAACACTCAGAGATCGATAGAACCCATGATCTCGTCGGGAATGTCGAAGTTCGCGTAAACGTCCTGGACGTCGTCGTCGTCTTCGAGGGCATCGATGACTCGAAGCACAGCTTTGGCCGCATCGGCGGTATCGAGCATGACCGTGGTGGTCGACACCATTGTTGAATCGGCGGACTCGATGGCAATGCCTGCCTCTTCGAGCGCAGCGCGCACCGCAGCAAGATCGGTTGGCGCACACACGAGTTTCCAGGTGTCGCCTTCGTCGGCGAGATCTTCGAGACCTGCGTCGAGCGCCGCCATCATGACGTCGTCTTCTTCTGCAGCGCGCGGAAGGATGATGACGCCCTTGCGCTCGAACTGCCACGACACCGCGCCGGGTTCGGCGAGCGAGCCACCGGTCTTCTTCAGCGCAGTACGAACCTCGCTGCCGGAACGATTTCGATTGTCAGTGAGCACGTCGATGAGAATTGCGACGCCGTGCGGCGCGTAGCCCTCGTAGGTGATCTGCTCGTAGGTGACGCCTTCAAGTTCGCCAGTACCGCGCTTGATGGCGCGCTCGATGGTGTCGATCGGCACCGAACTGTCGCGCGCCTTCTGGAACATCGTTCGCAGCGCTGGGTTCATTGCGGGATCGCCGCCACCTTCACGGGCCGCAACTTCAACCTGACGAATGAGTTTGGCGAACACCTTGGCGCGC
>Ga0114960_10001084_pt1 | contig 22273 bp, 29 predicted proteins | sample C_130625_MF_Meta_FD_92637 | JGI IMG/M metagenome (GOLD analysis project Ga0114960, IMG submission 92637) | Freshwater microbial communities from Lake Croche, Canada to study carbon cycling - C_130625_MF_MetaG | ecosystem: Environmental > Aquatic > Freshwater > Lake | place: Lake Croche, Canada... | reverse complement strand
GTATAAATGGATGTTGGGTTTACCAAAGGCCATCAGAGCCAGAGGTGAAGCATGAGACAAACCTATATTTGCGTTAGATGCAAGCGCCACATACTGACCATCATTACTTGTTGCCCTTATTGCAAAGGTAACCCTCAATAATGGAAGTGTTTATAACCATATTAGTCATGGCGGTCGGCGCACTTATTGGCATTGGTGGAGTTGTCTTACTGCTTTATATTTTTGCTGATTAAGCGTAAGCCCTTGCGCCGCCTTTGTCGATAATTAACGCCATGCCGCGAGGTTCGGCAATTATTGTGTTTGGAATGCTGACATGAGTCCAGCGATCAAACTCGCGTATCACTTGGTCATACGGCAAGCCTGATTTAATAATTGCTTTGACTACTTGATCAGGAGTCATTCCCGATACACGAATATCAGCCGCACAGCCTTTGCGATGTTGACTGCTATCTTTTGAACCCACTGCATCATTTACGGCTTTTGACCTAAATGCAGAATTCACGATGATGGGTTTGCCGCCTAAAACGACTTTAACTTGTTCTAAGAATTCAGCTAAACGAATAAGATTTTCTAATTCGCTGTCAGTTGGCGTATTGTCATACTGTCGAAAATCAGTATGCGTTAATTCATCAAGACTAAAAGATGGGCTTAATTTCATTTTTAATTTCCATATCTAAACAAAAAGCTTCTATTTTTACTTCTTTGCCCATGAATTCATTTTTTTTGGCTTGAATTTCTTGCAAACAAGCGTTTTCATTCAAAGTGTAGGTAGTTGCTTGCAAGAACTGACATTTCAGTCCCATGCAAATAAAAAAAACCGGAATGTAAATAATCATGGCGTAGGCGTTGATTTGTGAAGCAGTTCGTCTTTCTTTTGGCTACCCGCAGAAGAACCAAAATAAAAAGCAATGATACCTGTCCACGCTGTGCCTAGTGAACCAAGCATTAACATTAAAGCATCGCTGGTCTTAAAATGTTCAGTCATCAAGCCAACAAGGATGCCAAAGAATCCAATTGTCACGGCAATAGCCATTAGACCGGGTATGTAAGATTGAGTGGTTGCTTGCATCTCGCGGGCTGATTTGCGATCATCTACAGCGATCTTTTCAAAATCTAATCCAAGTTCCTGCGCCCGTGCCGCCATAGCTAATTCAGCAGTCTTAATTTGTGCAATCTGATCAGCAGTTAATTTGCCCTCGCTGATAGTTTTTGTAACGTCTTTAGGGTCAATGCCAACCGCCTTGCTGATTGCCTCAATCGCAATTCCTGCAAGTGGACCACCAAGTGCAGTTGCAATTGTTGGTGCTATTTGTTTAAGCCAATCCATGATTTATCCTTTGTCTGTAAAAATTAAAACAAGCAAAACAAAAATAATTAACAAATCTACCACAATCATTTTAATGTTTCGCGTTTTTCTTGCTCAATTTGACGGCGCAATTCTTGAACCTTGACTAATTCAATTTGCACATCTTTCTTTGCAGTCAATATATCAATGTACAAGAATCCAAGCAAGGGTAATAACAACGCTATGCAAATGCACATGGCAACCCATCCCATTATGTCTTTTGCCACCGATTGAGGAGTATCAGCCAAAGCCAGACGTACAGGAGGAGGAACGCCGTTGCTAAAAGGTACGCTATTTTTAATTTTAGGTTCTTTTCTTTTTCCCGATGTAGCCATGAATCTCGCCTATCTTGTGCTTCTTGCGCCAGCCGTGCTTGTGTTTGCTGTTCCTGCATCTTGCCGCGCAATTCAAATGTCTGGGTGTAAAGGTCAGCCAAGCCGGGTGTCTGATACACCATAATTTCACGAATTGTCACTTCCAATTCTTGCATCTGTTGTCGACACATAATCACGTTCATCGCCGTTCCCATCATTTCAGCATTGCTTATGTTTGGGTTATAGACTTTTGCTTTTAATTCTTCAGCCCTCAAATATTCGTTAAGCTGGTCTTGCAAGGAAAAGAATTCGGTCAGTTGCTTAACAATGTCGGCGGCGGCTTGTGTTTCTGTGTAGGCAACAAACTTTTCTTTTTTCCGCGCTTTCGCCACAGGCTTGAACGCAACTGGCTTGCTGAACCATTTTTTCCACCATGACTGAACTGCTCTTGCGTCTGCAACAATTTCATCTGCGGTTGCCTTTACTTCAAGGAAAGATTCTTTGGCTTGTTTGTAAAGTGACGCACCTTGTCGGATAGCCGCCACGCAACTATTTGCCATGACCAACAAAGTAATAGGGTCAATTTTTTACCCTTTTTTGCTTGCGTAAAACCAAACGCCGCCAATAATAAGAATTAAAAATCCTTTGGTTATCCAACTTATTGCCGTTCTGAATGCTGTGCGTTTTGCATCGCGCCATGTTTCCAGTAAATCACGCAATTCTTTAACGTCTGAGCCAGCTTCATCATCATGCAAACCAATGTCAGCCAATGCACGTTTTGCGCCCCATTCTGCCGCTTCACGCAACATAGATTTCAATTCATCATCGCTGATATTACGAACCGACAAAACAGGAGATTCCATTTTTTTACTCGCTTATAGGCCAATTTTGATTGGAAATCACATCAATAAAAGCATCCATCTTTTTAGCTTTATTAATTGCTGCTTCCAAACGATTGCATTCAGTAACAATTGCCGCCCGATATGTCACAACATCAGCAGGAATTGCTGTTCCACGTTCTGCTTTGCGAATAATCATCCAATCAGTTGTTCCAAGAAGTTTACCAGCGATGTCTTTAATCTGTACAACCCAATTTGATTTCAAGCCTTTTTGTACATATGGAGTGCCAGTTTCAGGTGTAATGGTCACATCTTCCAATGCTTTTGGATTATCTGCACCCCAATAAAAGCGGTCATCATAAGCAACAGGGTCATCAACTTCGGTGATTCCAATTGCCGCACGTTCTTCTTGCGTTGACAAGCGCAACCAGTTGGCAGGATATTGAATTTTTTGAATTTGATAAATTGTCTTTGCCGCTTCTGTGATTGTTTCCACGCCATTAATTAATTCAATGACCGCTGGAACATCAACAGCAATGCTCACTTCGGCAGTGAAAGCGTTATCAGGTGAAAGTGGTTGTCCGTTAAGTAAAAACATGAATTACCTCGCAAGTGAAAGTTTGAATGGATTTTCAGCGAAGCAAGCATAAATGTATGTATTTGCTACATTTAATTCAGTTGTTGGCCGTCTTAATTTAAATCCATTAGAAAGAAAATCTATATCTCCTCCAGCACCAGAAGCATTGCCTTCAGCACTAGATAAATTTGGATATAATTCATATCCAGCAGGATTATAAGTATCTCGACTAGTATCTAATATTTCCCATAAAGCCACTGCTGAAGAAATATTTTTTATTAAAACAAATCTTGGTCTAAACCCACAATACACAAACGGCCCATCGGTTGAATTATTTCCTGCATAGCTACCAAATGCTGAATAGCCAGCTACTGAGGCAAAGCAATAGGCGACATAAGTTCCTGTGCTTTGGTTTGTATTAGTAATTGTTCCAACGCTAAAAACTGATGATGTAGGGGCGGTACTATTCCAAACTGTGGAGTTTAATGTTTGTGCGGCTGTATCATTAAGCAATAAATAATATGCGGCAGAAGTTAGCGAAGAATGATAAACAACCCATCCATCAATCGCATTTCTATGCTTAACAATTATCATCTTAGGTGCAACACCCAACCCATGCCCCACCGTAGCATTCGCACCTGTACCTGTATAAGTCACCACACTAAAACCAGCAGTGGCATTCACGCTTACAGTCGATGTGATAGTACCGCTGGTATTGGATGCAGAAGTTGTTCCTGCTTTCCATTGCCAAGCAACATATGTTGTTCCATTGGCATTCATATTGGCAGATGTGGTTGGGTCAGTGCCCAACGTAAAACCATTGGAACTAAATGCGGTTACCCCTGTTCCTGCTGTGTTTGTTTCTTCTGCAAGAGTAAGGTTTGAATACAGTACTTTATAGTTTCCTCGAACAGAATCAACAAGTCCATTATTTCCTGTGGTACTTCTTGATTTTATCCACACCCAATCAGGTTGGAAAGAAATACTATTTACAGCATTACTAATTGATGCCGTTGCGTTAGTTCCTGTATAGGTAGTAGCCGCCATGTAATTAGCACCATTGCTAATAGTTGGCGTTGGTAAATTTTGCGTGTTTAATGCAACAAAGCCTGTGGGTGGTGTGTAGGTGAATGGGCGTTGACCGAAGTTAGCAACCAATGTTGCAGTATCGGAACTGCTCGTATCTGAAACTGCTGGAATATATGTTGTAGCCGTAATTGAACTAAATGCAGTTCCTTGGCTTGTGTTGTTTTTATAGAAAGTTATTGTGCCGCCATCAAGGTCAAGGGCAATGCCAATAACATCATTTGCAATATAACTTGCGCCATAAGCTGTAGAAGTAGAATTGTTAAATTTAGTTCCACCACTTAGATAACCATACTCAGATGCGTTATTTCCAACAGTTCCAGAATCATTTGTTGTTGGAATAGGCACAACACCAATAGAAACGCCGCCAGCAGGAATGGATGTTGGAGTAATTTCCCAATACCATTTACCAGATAAAATGCCCATAGTTGAAATTGCTCTACCCGCAGTGGATGTGCCTGTTACAACTTGTAAATTTCCATTGGCAAATGTACCGCCACCCGCTATATACAGTGGATTTAGTACACAATAATTCCCTCGTCCATTACCAGTGTCTGCATACAACGTAGGCACATCAAGCATGGAATCATAAGTTACGCCAGCGGTCACGCTGATGTTATTAGGTGTCCAATTGTTGCCGTTGCCAGAATTGTCTTTGCCAATTGTTGTGGCTGTATTACTGCTGTTATCGCTAAAGTTTAAATAAAAACCGTTTGTTCCATATGTACCTGTATATTTAATAGGTTGCCATACACCAGTAGCCGCATTGATTGAGCCAAACGATGATGGTGTTAATTGCAGACCATCAATAAAATTCATTTCGGTCAAATAACCATCAAAATATTGTGATGCGACTGGTGTTGTTGAAATATAATGAATTAAGGCATTATTCCATTGACCTTGATAATTTATAGATGGGTAAGTTGCTGTTGTAAAGTCTGTTACTTGCACTCCATTGATATATATTTTTAATCTATTTGATGCAGTTGCTTGATTTGTATCAACTGCAAACACAATGTGATACCAAGCAGATGGGTCACGATAAACCGCAGTGGTTGCAAGTTGCCAATTAATTGTTCCATTTGTATAATCAAAAGCCGCAAGATTTCCATCTACAAATCTTAAAACTCCATAAGTTCCTGAACCAGTTGAGTTTGTATATGGGCCAAATATATTTTGATTTCCTGTTAAGCCGCCACGTTTTACCCACCCGGACCATGTAAAAGTTGTACGATTTCCAGCACTAGCAGGTGTCCTGTTGAAATAAGCTGTAGCACTTGAACGTGTTCTAACACTACGGCTTATTTGATAACCGCCGCCTTGACCAGATGCGCCAGCAAGAATGTTTGAGCCAATTATGCTCATGAATAGTTCGCCGTAAAGACTGCTTGAATTGCCGTGCTTGTTCTGATTACATAATCAACACGATCAATCGCATTTGCCGCTGTTGATAAAGTTGGCGCTGTGCCATTTGCCCAATCCCAATTTGATCCCCATGCTAAAGTTCGTGAACCTGTTGCATCTTGACTGATAAAAATTGAACCGCTTTGACCAGCAACCGCATTTGTCGGGTTTGCCATTGTTCGGTTACCGCCAAGTGTCACACTGTAATTATTGGACAAGGACAAGTCAGCCGTAATTGTTGCCCCATCCGTCAATGCTGTAATCGTGCCACGCTGACCAGCCGTAAATGTTTGATTTACGTTTGTGAATGCGGCATTTGCACTGTAAGCCTGTACGTTTGTACCAATCACTAAACCAAGCGCAGTTTGTGCCGCCGCTGGACTGCCTGTTAATCCAAGCAAACCTGTGACGTAATCCCACAAAGTGCCAAAGCCAACCCGTGCCACCGCATTGGATGGATTAGGGTACGTGTCGGAAATCGCTGTTCTTGCTGGAGGTGCTACATATGCCATGTCAATATCCTTGTAAAGTTATGTCAGCTTTTGCCCCGCTTACTGCCGTATGAGCCGAATTATATCCAGTTATCGTAGGCGCAAGAGGGTTTGTTTTGTTGGTTTCAAGCGTTACAACACCTAAACCATTGGCTTGCAAAGTAGCCAAAACTGCTTGAATTGATGTAAATGATTTGGTGTAAGTAATTACGCCACCTGTCACTGTCACATTGTTAAGGCTTTCAGTAATCACAGGCGCGTCTACGCTTAACGTCATTGCGTCTATTTCGCCAATCGTGCCAGCACCAATGGTTATTCTGAATTGATAGTAATCGTTTGCCATTGCTAAATTGCCGGGCATTAACGCATATGGCGGCGGCGCACTTCCATAAAACCAATCAGCATCTGGACCATATTTTGAATCTGCATCTGCGCCATAAAACGATTCGCCACCCACGCGCCGATATTCAACCGTTATGTCTTTGCCTAATGTTGTGGTGGACAACGCACCAAGACTACCAACCAATGCGCCACTTATTAAAAGTTCATTTGATGTGTATTGAACAGACGCAACACTTGTTAGGTCATAGAACGAAACAGAATCTAGACCATAAAAGGATTGATCATCTTCACCGTAAAAACTGTCTGTTGTCGTAGCAACAATATTGCCGCCTGAAATACTGCCGCCTGTAATCGTGCCGGGCCATCCTGCGGCGCGAAAATCATAGGTATAAACAATATATTGTGATAAAACACTACCGGGCGTGATTGTTAATGAATTCGCTGTCAATGATTCATTGCCATCTGTATCAGCGGCTTTTATCATTAACGTGATGCGCGTGCTTGGTAAACCTGATACGTTATATGTGGTAGTCGTTATAGCCCCGCTAAACAACGGATTTGCACTGTTCCAATCGTAGTTTGTGCCATATTGAAAGCGTAATTTGTAACCAGCAAGCCTGTAATTTGCAACAGGTGACCATGTAAGAATTGTTCCTGAATTAATAAAAGTTGTGACGCTTCCAATGTAAACAGGACTCCACAACAACACGGTGGATGCTGGTGAAAAAATACTCGCACGAAGTGAATTCCTCATGCGTGAAAAGAAATAATAAGTCCCAACAGGATAACTGGACAAATTAATTGCTGGCAATGCAAAACTGGTTGCATATGGATTGCCGTTTGGTGCAATCGCCGTAGTTCCTGCAAGCGTTAACTGTGATGATGTCGGGTTGGCAACTGAAGCATACCAAAGTTCGGCATATTGCGTCACGCCGTTTGTGCTGGTCGTTATCGTGACATCAAAGCCGGGTTGATACCCTGAAGTGGCAATATTGCTTATTACAGGCGCGGGTAATGTGCCAAAGAATGCAGGGTTAGAAATGCCTGAATTCGGTGCTGGCGTAAATTGCGTAATATTTTTATCATCATAAACTGTTGCATTAAATTCTGACATTGCAAGCGTAGCCATGACAGAACCATCATCTTCAAAGGTTTGAACAACTTGATTGATTCGGAATAACTTTGCTGTCCAGCCATAATTAACATTAGTCAAAGACACAATATCGCCAGCTTCCAATTGCAAACCAGAAAAATTAATCGTTACTTTAATTTGTAAATCTTCACGTGCTGATTCTAAAAACCGATTGGCTAAATATTGTGCGCGTACATCATTGTTAACCAATGGCAAACTGATTATTTGTTTGTTGATTGGTTCGTTTGGATAAAGCAAAGCAGGGTCAACAACCGCTAAATCAAATGTTGCTGTAGAAAAACTATCTTTGTTTGCCCCATCTGGATATTTAACTTCAGCAATGTTGTAACTGCTTGCAATGTCCAGCGGTGAAATAGTAACGCCGCCAATCAAATTACTGTCAGTCAATGCCATTGAAACTGAATAATTTGGCGATTGAATAACTACGCCCCATTTGCTGGTTATCTCGTTGAAACGAATCAAGCAATCACAACAAGCCGCCATCAATTGCAGATTGTTCATTACGTTTAAATTGGTTTCAATCGTGCCGTCATACCTGAATCTTGTTTGAGTTGCCGTAGTAGATGCGTAAGTTGTATATGTAAATGACTCATTGCAATAATTGTTTAATTCCGTCAGGCTTGCAGTATCAATTTGGCTGGTTGTTAATGCCGCGCCATATCTTTCTGAAGTTAAATAATCATACAAACAATCGCCCGGTTTATATCTGGTGTTTGTGATTTGAAATCTAGTTTGTTGCAAGCCAGTAATGCCAGCATTTTGACTGTAAACAAGTTTAACAATTGCAAAAGCACAATTGCTCATTAATTTAGTGCTGTCCCACATATAGGTTAAACCTGTGGACTGCATTACTTGAATGGCGGTTTGGCTAGTGTTTTGACCAGAAGATGAGCCATTGCCATAAAAATAAATGTAAATTTTGCCGCTTACCGATGCATCAGTTAAGCCTGTTGATTCATCATACAAGCCAACAACCATTGTTTTATCTGTTGCATCAAACAAGCATTTTTTTCCTGAATAATAAACATTGCCAAATGTCAATGTGTCAGGCGTTCCACCTGTTTCAGTGTTAGTTACTTCAGAAACAGCAAGTACATAATAAAGCTGTTGGTTGTCGCTGGTTATGCTTACATCTGTAATGATGCCGCCAACATAAGCAGAACCATAAACAATAGGTAATTTATTTGAACCCGCTGGTGGCACTTGTGCGCGACTGCCGGGGTCAGGCGAATTACTGGTTGCACTGTCTGGTTGTTGTGCGTTAAGAATTGCTTTGGTAATGATTGCAGAAGCAACCAAATTGACTGCAAATGCAAATACAGCCGAAGACGCATAGTATTCGACAATAGCTTCCCATAAAATAACAAGCGATGATGGCATTTATTGAACCCAAAATTCTTCTAATTTTGAAAATCCGAATTTGTTAAACTTTAAATCGGGACTGTTTGACATTTTACTAATTAAAAAATTTTCAATTCGATTTTGGGATTTTAATTCTTGCCCTTTTTTTTGATATGCCTTTAACAATCTGTATCCTGCTGTTCCACCTCGATGTTCAGGCTGTACCCAATATGCCATTTCAGTCATTAGATATTTAGACAATTGCCATTGACTTGGGCTGATTATTGCCATAAGCATACCAATCGGTTCGGCTTCTTCTGCAATCAAAATAAGGCCTCTGCCAGACATTAATTCAATCAAAAGTTTTGTGATGTATTCGGCATCATCTACATCACGCAAAAAATCCAATGGTGTTGCAATACGATATGCACGCAACATATCCAGCAATGCTGGAATATCAAATTTGTTGGCTTCACGAACTAGCGGGTGCATCTTGACCAAACTGAAATGTTAATGTTTCAATTACAGAAACTCTGTTCATGCTGGTGTCTGTTGGGTTGTAAAACTGCCAACTGTTATTGTTTGTGTATCGACCAGCTAAACGGTTTGCCAAAATTAATTGAATAGCTGATGCTGACAAATTAACAATTCCAACAAAACTTCTTGCCTCTTCCATCCATTGTTCTGTAATAGAAAATGAACTGACATAACCGCTAAAAAATTGATACAAACCTCCTGTGCCGCCTGTAGTCAATAAAACATTATTTTCATCAAAGAACCCATGCCACATTTGAATATATGAACCTTTGATTGCATTACTTAAAATATAGCCGAGCAATGCAGTATCAACACCAACCAATGTAATAGATGTTTCGTTTGCTGTACTTTTAATATCACGTTGTGCGCTACCAATTTTCATCAATACGCCAACACCATTAAAAGGTTCAGAATCTATTGCTGGAATTGTCATTGCCACAGGTGCAGTTGAAAATCTGTAAATCGTTGTGCCGTTATCAATCCGCACAAAATCAGCAAGCCGAATTGTGTTTGTGTTTGATACTGGTGGAATCGTATTCACAAAACAACCTCAATAGCTTTAAATTCGCCAGCCCAATTAATGAAACTGTCGTTGGTTATTGGAACAAGTGAATACGTTGGGTAATCTGTCACCATTACAGGGAAAGTAATCCCCGTATATGTTGAGCCGCCCAAACTTGTTGTTGTGCCGTACTGACCGATTACAGCCCCGATAGGGCTTGTTAAAGTGGTAAGGCAAGTCCTATGCACTGGAATGTTCACCGTACTGCCTGAACCCCTTACAACGTCTGCGGTTGCAATGTAGGAATATCGGTCAATTTGGCAAAAGTCACCTGTCTTTACAATATAAGAACCAGCGGATATTGATGGCAAGTTACCTAATACCAATGTTTTATTTGCACTTGCAATCTGCCATTGACAAGCTAACACTTGTGCGCTGGACATATTGCCTTGATAAGCAATGTAATTAAGCCAACCAGTTGATGCAAAATTTAAATATTGCTCAATGTCTTTATCTGCCGTGCGTAATGCGCTAAGTACAGCGCGATTCAAACTGTATTGCAAATAATTCATAGGGTGTATTGCAAAACCAAATGGCTGTACACCAATAATTTCAGATACGCTGATGCGTTGGTTTCGACTCATCATCTGACCAACAAAACGATGATCATTAATGCTTATAGATTCAGCAACCGAAAGAATTGTTTGCAAACTCATGAATTACCTCGATGCTGGCATTGATCTGGACATACTTTGATTTGCCGCCCAAATTGATTGTTTATTCTTTGCCAAGAATTGCATACTTGATTGCGTATCAATGGCACTCATGTTTGCAATATATGGACCGTTGTAATTTACAGTTTGACCGCCGCCGCCTGATGCAGATGAAAGTTGATTGTTTGGAATGATTGTGCCAGCGGAACGTGGAACAAACAATTCTGGCCCACGTTCACCAACCCAAGAAACTTCGTTTGAAGCCATTGAACCGCCTTCAGCATGATTGCCGACTTGGCCGGGCGTGCCACCTCCATATGCTTCAGCACCGCCCAGACTGACACTGCCAAAACCCGTAAAGCCAAATATTCGCAATGCCATTAGGATTGCTTGCATGGCTTGAAATTTTAAAATCATTGCCATTGTGTCTAAAATTATGCTTCTTGCAAAACTTTTAAAACTAAATTGACCTGTTCGAGCAAAATTATCAATTGCGCTATTCATATTGCCAATAGCTGATGTAAACACATCCGAACCAAGACGACTGTAATTTTCAGCATCAAGAACATATTGTCTCATTGCTGATGACCAACCCTCTGTGAATGATTGGCGGCGCATTTCTTCTTCTTCTGCTAGTCGTCTTCTGCCTTCTAACAAAACTTGTTCATTGTTAATTAATTCTTGTATTCGTTGATTTTCAGCTTCATACAATGGACCAACACCCATTGAACGCAATGCTTCAACTTGTTGATTCATTAATTCTGAAATTTTTCGTTCTGTTGCAAGTGTATCTTGTGCGGCTTTATATACAATATCTCGCATATTATATTTTTCAGATTCAAGGCTTAAACTTCTTACATCATAGCCATACATTAAATCTTGATAATCTGCCGCCCTTTTAATCGCATCCACTTGCTCTTGATATTGCTTTGTAACATTAGCGTTTGCTTGTTGATATGTTTGCATTGCTCGCGTTCTATCATCTTCTGCTTTGCTAATAATACCTACACGATCAGTTACTGAAAGATTTGCTTTTTGTAAATCTTCAATTTGTTGCCGATCGATTTTTACGATTTCTTTTTTTAATTGCAATGCGTTATTTGTTGTGTCAACTTGCAATTTATCCATGCCTATTGAAGCAAGTTGATAATCACTAATTTCCTTATCAATATCAAGCAACAATTGCCGTGTATGTGATTGTTCAACATATATGTCAAATGCTTTTTTGTCTAAAGCAAGAATATAATCTTTATCATTTTTTGCTTTTTCATTTGCTTTTTGTTGTTGCAAATTAAAATCTTGATTAATTAATTTTTTCTGATTTTCATTTAATTTTTCATTTGCTAATGCTTGTGCGCGTGCATTAGCAATCGTTGCCATTTGTTGTTGCAATTGCAAATCAATAGTTGCTAATGAAATTGCTGTTTTATCTCCATTTATTGATTGAAGATGTAATTTATTTTGTGCTTTTTCAATTTCAAGCAATTTACTTGCAAGCGCAACTTTTGCAGTTAATTGCGCTGTTTCTTTTGCATACGCATCAATTACTGGGCGACCAATTTGACCATTTTTTGTTTCTGATTTTGATGACGATGATTCGGGTTTTTTTTCAGCAGTCCAAAAATCTTGCTCGCCTAATATTCTTTTTGCTAATGCTTCATATCTTGCTAAATTTGTTTCTCGTTTTTTTTCAAATTCATCCCATTTGCCCTCAACTTCAGTGCCCGGAACAAATGCTTTAAACATCAACATTGTTTGTTGCAAAGATATACCAACATCAATAATTTGTGTTGTTATATTTGCCGCTAACACCGCCATTGTTTCAAATGTGATTCTAAATACTTCGCCAAGTAAACTTGTTTCGCCCTTTAATTCTTTTATAAAATCAATCATTGCAAGAATAGATGGGCCAACTGCACTAGCAAGAATAGAACTTGTTTCAAGTGATTGATACTTTAATGCGTCCCATGCTTCTGCGGCTTGGGTAATTCTGTCGGCTTGTTCTTGAATTAAAGGGTTTGCATTCTTTAAATCTTCTGCAACACCTTTTAAATCCACACCTTTAACAGCTTTACCAAATACAGCATATGCATTAGCATTGCGCGTAATCGTATCGGCAGTATTGCCAGAACCAACAATTGCTTTTTCAAACAAATCCTGCGTGCCAAGCGTGGCAATATCTTTAAGCGTGATTCCCATTGAAGCAAGACGCTTTTGTGCATCCATACTGCCGTGCGCGGCTTCATCAATATATTTTGTAAATCCAGCGTAAATCTTGCCAGCGTTTTCAGCTTCACCGCCATTTGTCGCTAATGCTTCTTGCAGTCTTAACACTGATTCAATTGTGGTGTCATTGGCTTTGGCAACATCATTTAATTCGTCTGCATAACTTAATGCATGAACACCAGCCGCCACCATTGCGGTGACTGCCAATTTGCCGTATTTTTCAATAGCTTGCCCAAATTTTTCTAATTGCTTGCCAGCAGTTTCTAAGGCAACAGTAAATTCTGCCGTATTTAGGCCAAGAACAACGCCAATTCGACCAACATTATTCGCCATCTTTTGCCCCAAATTTGTCCGCGCTAAAGCCCGGTGCTTGACTTAGGAATGCCAGCAATTGATTATTGGCGTGTTCTTTTTTATCTTCTTCAGGCACAGGCGGGAAGATGTAATCATACGCAGAACCAATAATGTTTACCAGTTTAAATGGCGGGGCTTTAGCTTCCCTCATATAATTAAATACGCCATTTGTTAAGTTGCCCAAAAGTTCAATGATGGCACGATTGCCTATCAATCCATCGGCATACATTGTCTGTAATTGAGCCATCATCACATCATCCAATTCCGCTATTGTTTCATGTGTATGCCCATTGAAAATCATCGCGGTGATGACTTGACTTTTCAATGAGCCAATCAGTTTCCCTTTGTTTCCTTGTATGTCGGGCTGATTGCTTCTGATATTTTTTCCATCATTTGCAATTGAACCGACAGCGGAAACTCTGCTTCAATTTCTTCATATGTCAAATCAGACAATGAATTTTCAGGGCTTTCAGGCACAAGCAGTTTAAAGAATTCGGTAATTTTGGTTTCAGTCTGAACTTTTGTTTTGGCGGTTTCGCGTAATGAACGACCATTGACCAAAATATCATCATCAGTGAATACGAAAGTGGCTTCCGCATCTGGCTGGTCTTTAAATTGCATTAACGGTTCAGCAATTTTTTTGTATATCTCATCTATCAATTCTTCGGCTGGTTCTTGAATCATTTTGTAAATAACATCTGATTCATGAACGTAAGGAATCCTCACCTTGAACGTGTGACCACCCATTTCAAATTTACGGGTAAAAATCTTTTCTTTGTTTTGTTCGTACTTTTTGCCAAAAGCATCTGCAAATCTTGTCATGTTGTGTCCTTATCGTTGAAACTCATCTATCCTTCTGTTAAGAATCTTTCCCAAATTATCAACCACTGTTTCTTTTTGTGCTTCCAAGGCTGGTCGTAAATATGGGTGCGCTGGATTCCTAGCCGTGCCAAACTCTTGCGCCATTGCCCTTGCATCATATGGGAAATTAATTGATTTAGCTAATGCTCTAAATTTTTTCCTGCGTTCCGCAATAGATAAATCTTTGTTTTCTTCATTAAATTGTAATTTTAACTTTTTAGGAAATGGCTTAGTTGTAACTTTGGCAATCACAGTATCATTTGTAAATACGTATTTTGATCTGCGATCACTTTTGTTTGGTCGTCTTGCTTCTACGCGCTGTGTCATAGCAAGTGCACCAGTGTCTTTAGGTGCAAGTTCTTTTGCCATGCTTAATACAGGCTTCATTGCTTCGCGCATTGCGGGAATAAGAATACTGCTTTTTGCTTTTTTGTCGCCAATTTCTGCCGAAATCTCATCAAATTTCAACATCACTTGGTCAAGCCCTTTTACTTCCCATGTGACTTTAGACATTTCACAATCTCCATGCGCCGGGCTTAATTAGGCGGTGGAATATTAATTCGTTCAATTCTTTGGCGTAATCCACCACTTCGCTTGGTGTCATCTTGTCAGCATGACGCGCCGCAATCTCATGCGCGAGACTGACAGCGGTCATTTTTTGCTGTGTGAATCCAAACCAATCCTTGCGGGTTTCTGCTTGATTAACAAGAAAACCAAGCAAGTCATTTGTGTTTTGTATTGTCGTGTCTGTCATTCTGATGGTTCAGATGGTGCAACTTCTGTTGTGACAGGGTTGTGTTGAGCAAGCACAGTCAAACAAACAAATTCAACTGTGTCTGGCTTTGCTTTGGCAAGCGCAGTAGCAACTTCATTGGCCTTAACTTCCAATCCCTGTGCCACAGCATCCAAAGATTGATAAGTATTCGCCAACACTTCAACAGCGTCAGCGACTTTCATTAGGAGTTACTCCAGCCGTATTGATTGCCGCGAGGATGGATGGTGAACACAGCCTTGGCTTCTGCGCCGGGTTGCGCGTCAATTTGGAACTGAGACACACGACCATTAAAAGCATAAGCCACAGTATTCGTTCCATCATATGCCGCCACCACATAGGTACGATCTACCAGACCAGAATACGCATCAGCGCGAATCAACAACAGACCAGCATCGCTTGGATTCCATGCCGCCGTGATGGTCATGGATGTCGGTGCTGATTGCGTTGGGATTTTGTCACTTTGACGCGAGCCAGCAACCATGAAACTTGCTACTGCATCATCCTGACCAAACGCAGGGACTGCCTCAATCGTTGCTAATGCTGTGCCTGATGCGCCTGTACCGCCAGCGGTTGTGCCAACCAGCGTTGCAACTTGCGCTGTCCATACTGCCAAATTTGCAGTAGTAAATGGTGAAGCACTTGTCTGCATCCAAAACGATGCGACAAAGCCGGGTAAAACTTTTGATGGTAATGCCATTTGATTTTCTCCTTATGCCGAATTTGACCAGCCGTATTGACCAGAACGTGGGTGAATGCTGAATACAGCTTTAGCTTCTGCGCCGGGCTGTGCATCAATTTGAAACTGACTTACACGCGCATTAAAGGCGTAATACACCGTACCTGTACCATCGGTAGCCTGAACGATAAATGTGCGGTCAGTCAAGCCAGAATAGGCATCTGTGCGGATTTGTTGAATCACAGTATCGGATGGATTCCATGCCGCTGTAATCGTCATACTGGTTGGTGCGCTTTGTGTTGGGATTTTGTCCGATTGACGTGAACCCGCAACAGTAAAAGAAGCAACTGCATCATCTTGACCAAAAGCAGGAACTGCCTCGACCAAAACAGCATTGCTTGTAATGCACAAAGCTGAAACTGTGGCAACAGTTGCAAGCGCGGCATTTGATAATGCAGTTGGGGTTGCGCCCGGTTGCATAAACAATGAGGCCGTAAAGCCCGGTAAAACTTTTGATGGTAAAGGCATTTCGTTTCCTTCCGATTGATTGCTGAACGTGTTTTATGTTGGAATGTCAAGCGTACAGTCTAGAAAGACTTGCGCTAGTTTGTCTTCGTTGTCGTAACTGTTGTACAGCCATTGCACATCTGCTTTGGCAATCCAAAAGCCGTTGGTCGCACCACCAAACAAACCGCTAAACCCATGCAAGGATTGTAGTATCTGGTTAGAAATTGTGAAACCATCTTCTATGTTTTGCGTGAAAATACTAATTTGAAAAACTGGACGATCAATGCTTTTATTGTTTTGATTCTGTCCAGTAAAGACTTCTTGGTGAACATTTCTTAACATCCAAGTTACAAACTTTGGTTCAATGGCAAAGTTTCGGTTAAAAGTTGCGTACACAGGCACAGGCGTAACAATGCTTTGCAATTGATACTGAATTGCTTTGGCATATTGAACTGGATTCTGTTGTGTTGCCATTAGACAGCCGCCACAGGGTCATTGCGTACACACATCAACATAGCGGTCATGCGGTCATCTGCTTCACGCACGTTATCAATTCGCCAATCAAAACTGCGCCAAGTGATTGAATAAGCATTCTGGTTATCAATGATGATTTTTAAATTTGGCGTGTAGTTCAAAGTCATTTGCACAATGTCGGAATACACACGATATTTGTCGGCAATCTTTACATGGTTTGCTACAGAATGAACCCTTGCGCGAGTGTTAAACCATAGCGTTTGCGTTGTGCCTTGTTCACCAAAGTCACTTTTGCCAAACGACAAGGTGTTAACCGCAATGTTTTCAAACCGTGCGATTGCCATTTACATCACCAAAGGTTTGTAACTGCGAAGCAATGTAGCCACGCCAAAAGGTATTAGTTTTGAATTGCCATCAGTTGTGTCACTGCGGTTGTTGTACAAGTGAGTAAATAACAGTAATCCAGCTTGCTTAATAACTTGATATGCCGCAATTGGGTTGACAGGCGAAACATATTCACACATTACAGGGCTGGTCATATTGCTGTTTAAATCGCTTGGAAGCGTCTGCAAAACCACTTTGTTGCCTGAGTTGTCGTAATAGTAGGTCGCAGAATCAACGGTCGTTAAAACAGGCGGTGTAGCGTCATTCCAATATTTCACGTTGGTGATAGTCACTCCGCTTGCTGGTGTTGAATTGTTCTGCGATACCTCTGGCAAATCTAGTGATAAAGGTGTGCCATACAAACTTGCGCTGTTGTAATACACACGATAGCTTGTCGCAAAAATGCTCATGCCCAAATAATCTTCAATGGCTTGGCGTGTTGCAATTTCCAAACCACTTAAATAAGTGTCTTGGCTTGTGTCATCAAACAGGTTAAGTTGTTGGCGTATTTCAGCCAACGTCAACCATGCTGTTGCGTTATCCCGCGCAATCTGTTCAATCTTTTCGTAATTGAATGGATTGCGAGTCGGCGCACCAATGTTTAAATAACCAAGTTGGTCAACAGGCATGATTAGACACCAACTAAACGAATGCCAGCAAATGGGTCGCGCACTGTACTTACAAGACGTTTTTCTGCATACAGGGTTATGAAACCGGGCGATGTTTGATCAAATGCCTGAATAGTCATTTCCTCAACATCAGCAATGGTCACAAAATTAGGCCAATTAGCCAAATAAATGCTGAAGTTTCCATTGCCAACAAGTTGCATATATGGATTTGGAATCACAGGAAATCCAAAAATATAAACAACTGAACCACCATCACCATCACCAACTTCAGCAAATTGTTTAATTGCCGAACCGCCTAAATTACGCAAATTATGAATAGTCTGCGGGTGCATCATCCATGCTGTGCCGGGTAATGTCCAATATTGCGCGGGAAACAAACGCGCCATGTCGGTAATGTCGCCGTAAGCAATAGCCGCCGCCGCTTGACTAAATGTTGCAATGCTGTGAATGCCGTTTGTAATTGCTGTGCCGCTTGAGCCATAAGCAGAAGCAGATGCAGTTGTGTACATATTTAAACCGCGCAAACCACTTGTGCCGCCTGTGGTGGTGGTAGTCGTTCCAGATTGGTCGTTATTAAGAATCATAGATGCCGCTTCAGTAGCGCCAAATTCCTGCGCTAAATCTGAAACCAATGTTTCATTTAAGTAATTTACATCTGTCAAAACCGCAGAACGAATTGGCAATTGTGCCGTAATCACGCGAGTTGGCAACTGCCAAATAGTTGTATCTGTTGCGGGTGTACCGCTATCAGCCGTAAATGTATAACCCCAAGGGTTTGTTTGATTTGTTGCATTACCTGTCTTGCCAACAAATTGAACCGCGCTTGTGCCGCTACTTTTAATAATTCGTGCCGCTTGACGAATAGGATTTGCAAACCGCAAAGCCGCAAATGCGTCATCAAATAAAGTGATACCACCAACATTGTTGCCCGAACCTGTAATGGCAGATGCTTCGGTCAAATCAATATTGACTTTATCGCCTGTTTCTAAAGTCTGTTTAATGCCTGTCAGAATTCGTTCAGTAATGCTCATGGTGTTTCCAATTTGGGTTGCAGAAAAAAGGGTGGAGGTTTTTTGCCCCCACCCAAGGCAACGATTAGGTTGATGTGCCAGTTGAACGATAGCGAACACCAGCATTAGGGTCACGAACTGATGTAGCCAAACGCTTTTCACCATAGAACGTGATGTAACCCGGCGCTGTTTGATCGTAACGGCGCATAACCATGTTCAAACGATCAATGATCGTGTGGAAACGTGACCAATCAGCAAAGTACATTGGGTACAAGCTGTTAGTTCCAGCAGAACCAGATGATGTTTGTGATGGTGTATCCAAATACTTATTCATCACAACATCAAAGCCCAACATTTGACCAATGATGCCATCAGGATTCAGTGATTCAACTGAATTGAAGATTGGACGACCATTAGTGTCTTGCAAGCCACGGATTGCTTGTGCCAAAACTGGATTAACCATGAATTTGGCATTGGATGTCCAATATTGTTGTGGCAAAGCATAAATCAAGTTGATTACGTCTTTGTAAACAATGCTGTTTGCGCCAACAGTATTTGCATTGGAAGTTAACTGGTCATAAGTTGCCAAGCTGTGTAAGCCTGTGGTTGAACCTGTACCAGATGTACCAAATGCCGCCGCTGATGTTGTGCCGCCTGTATAGCTGGAATTTGCACCACCATATTGGTCAAGGCCACGCAGACCATTAGAACCACCATAAGGCAATGATGTTGCACCTTGGTCGTTATTTTGAATCATGCTCAATGCTTCTGATTGTGCAAATTCAGCCAACATATCATCAACTACGTTTGCCTCCAGACCATCAATGTCATCCAATGCCGCAGTACGGATTGGAAATTGCACGTTCAAATCTTGCAAAACTAATTGCCAAATTGAAGTATCTTCAGTTGTTGGTGAGCCGTTGTTCTGAATGCTGTAACCCCAAGCCGCACCAGCATTGCCAGTTTTGACACGGAATTGATAGCTTGAACCATCAGTTGCAACAGTGCGAGAAATGCCACGCATGGGGTTAGCCAAACGCAAAGCAACAAACACAGGGTCATAACCTGTACGACCACCTTGATTGTTACCGCCACCAGTTAATGCTGATGCTTCTTTTAAGTAAGCGTCATATTGACTTTCATCTGCAAACATTTTCAATTCTTTTTCAACATTGCGACCGCCTTTGTAGTAGGTAGCAATTTGTTCTTTAACTGAACGATTTACATCATCACGAACAGTTTTTGCTGGTGCGCGAATGATTGCTGGTGCTTGCACTGTTGCAATTTTTGCTTCCAATGCGGCAATTTTTTCTGTCATTTCTACCTTAACAGCTTCCACTGCTTCAGGAATTTTTGCTTCTACTGCTTGGACTGCTTCAAGTTGTTTAACTTCGATAGCATCCAGTTTTTCAAGGATGGCTTGAGACATGATTAACCTTTCAATCGTTTATCTAGGAGTTTTGACAATTCACGCATTTCTAATGCTTTGAGGATGTCAGTTTCTTCGGTCACATCCACATCGGAGTCGCTCAGTTGTGGCGCATTTTCAATTGGGGTTTGGATTACTTCACGCAATTCCAAAACCTTTTTGAAGACAGATGCGGAGGTGACCGCATCTTTTTTAGAAATCCCTGCTTCGCGCAGAGCCTTTTCCAAATTCTTTAAATTTGCAGAACCATCTTCACGGAAATATTCCAGCTTAGAAACTTCTGCATTTGGGTTGTTTGGGTACATTACCACGCTGACTTCACGCAAGCCGCCTTTAGTAATTTGAAAATATCCATCTTCATATGGGTCATCACTACCAACAGTCATTGGAGTTCCATCTTCTTTGACCCATTGATACTCTTCGGCGTATGCACCAACCGAAACACCGCCAAACATATTTGGACTTTCAGTCATGATTTGATACAAATCAGAACCAGAAGTTGTATTCATATACAACCGACCTTTTGCGGTCATGCCTTCATCATCAAATTCAAAACTATGCCATTCGCCAACAGGCATTGAGTCAGCAGCGTGATTTAAAAACATTGGCAATGGCTTGCCTTCTGCGCTGAATGATTTAGCCCAACCCATAAAACCTTCAGGCTGATAATTGAATTTGCGACCATCTGCGCCTTCTCGTGCGCCCCATGTGGTGACTCGCGCTTCAATCTTGCCAGTTGGTTCTTGATTTGCGTCCTGTGTTTCTGTTACCAGTTTCGCTTCGCAAACCATCATCAAGTTTTTTGTCATGAATTACCTCATCGACTTTTGTTTGGTCAATGTCTTGTATTGTTTTGGGCGGTCTACCACGTAAGGGTTTACCTCTTGGTTTGTAATCGTGTAAATATGCTACCACTTTTTTAAAAATAATTGACATTTTTTTAATCCATGAAACACAAAGCAATAAATTCTTCGTCAGTTGGGTTTTGAATTCCACGCGCTGTAATTGAATTTATCTTCATTTCGTGCAATATTGCTTTGACGCTGACACTTGCATGAATAATAATTTCACCTTGTGCCGATATTTGGTTAACACGACCAACGCCATAAACAGGCTTAACAGTTATTTCCGCATGACGCGCAGGATTTACCCTATCTGGTTCAATAATAAATGGATAACCTAAACCACCATTTTGTAAAATTGGAACAATAATACCGCCACCACTTGCTGTAACTGTTCCAACTTCGCCTGTGCTTTGAACCCCTGTAACGGTTAATTGAGCATTACCAACTGCAACAACTATTCCTGCTTGTCCAATAGCTTGAACACCTATTATTGATGAACTTTCATCACCAGATGCAGTAATTGACCCTACCGCACCAATTGCTTGTACGCCTGTTAAGTTTGTTTGACCATTTCCATTTGCAGATGTTGTACCAACTTGTCCTGTGGCTTGTACGCCTGTTAAGTTTGTATTTCCTGCGCCTGTTGCTGTTGTCGTTCCAACAGAACCAGTGCTTTCAACACCTGATATATCTGTATTTGCCGCGCCATTGGTTGTAACTGTTCCTACTGAACCAGTTGATTGAACACCTGTTAAGTTATTAGAAGCATCACCAAATGCTGTAACTGTGCCAGCAGAACCAGTTGCCTGTACGCCTGTTGGATAAGCATTTCCATTTAAAACTGTGCCGCCAGAAGCTGTTACTGTACCAACTGCGCCTGTGGCTTGTACTCCTGTGACGTTTGCCGTTGCATTGATTGGAATTGCCGCAAATGGCAATTCAGCAAATGCGTCAAAACCAAAAATCATGGTGCAGTATCAAGAATAGTAGGCTGATTTCCTGCTTCTACCCAATCAATGTAAGCACAAAAATCAGGGTCTTGGTCGGATTGACAAGGCGCAACCACCTTACCGTCTAAATCACGGGTAACTGTTCCTTGATCAAGAATTATTGTGTACATCAGTAATCCGTTTCTATATACAAACCGCCAAAAGCCAATGTCACAGCAGAGGCAGTTGCGTTATTGCTTCTCCATGCTCTTGTTGAAAGAAATGTTGTGTTTGATGGCAATACAGTTCCCGCTGTTCCCGTTAAAGTGCCAGATGTTTTATCGCCTGTATTAAGCCTAATCACTTGGTAATAAACTGTATTGTTAGATGTTGGTGGTGCAAACAAAGTCAATTCATACCAATCAGTCGCTGATGTTCCTGTTGGAAAACTTGCCCCTAAATCAATAGGTGTTTGAGCCGCAGAACCACCATAATATATTTTTAAGTTAGTGTCTGCCGCACCTTGACCT
>Ga0114960_10001079_pt1 | contig 22309 bp, 30 predicted proteins | sample C_130625_MF_Meta_FD_92637 | JGI IMG/M metagenome (GOLD analysis project Ga0114960, IMG submission 92637) | Freshwater microbial communities from Lake Croche, Canada to study carbon cycling - C_130625_MF_MetaG | ecosystem: Environmental > Aquatic > Freshwater > Lake | place: Lake Croche, Canada... | reverse complement strand
TCTTATTTGTATTTTATTGTCCATTAAAATGTAATAAAATATCTCTCTTATTTGTATTTTATTGTCCATTAAAATGTAATAAAATATCTCTCTTATTTGTAATAATTTTTTTAAATCTTTTAGAATTTGAATAAACTGGTGTTTCTTCAATTCTAATATTAATTTTTTTTAAATTATTCATTATATTAGTAATAACCATAAAAACAAATCTTGACGCAGGACATTGAAATCCCTTAACGCCAAATCCAATATTAGTATAATTATTTGTTTTATCAATAAATCTTCTAACAATATAAAGATCATTTTTATTTAACATTGTAAGAAATGTACCGGGCATTACAAATTCATAAAATTGTAAATCTTGTAAATTCCCATTTTTATAGACAATTAATTCAATAAATTTATTTAAAATTGTAAATTGAGGCACAATTGTAAAAAGTCGCACATCAGGTGGCAATGATAATAATATTTGTCTTAATTCAATTAAATTTCTTATATTTATCAATAATTTATATAATAAATTTTCAGTTTCACCAGTTAAACTATTTAATATTATTCGAATCAATTTATTTTGGGTTTTTAGTTTATAGTAATCAGAATCTTTCAAATTTAATTCTTTTGAAATTTCTGTTAAAAATGATTCTGCAATATAATCTTCAAATTGATCTATATTAAGAGTGCGGCCTTTTAACTGATCAATATAATAATTTAAATTTATTTTTTTAGACATCTCAAATTGTGTTTGAATCAATTTTTTATAAATAGAAAAATCTAAATTTATATTTATACCAACAAACCATTCAGTTAATAATTTGTAAATACCAGGGGTATATATTATTGATTCTTTTCTATTGAAAACTAACTCATAATCATTTTCATATTTAACTCCTAAATACTTACCAATTTCTTCGTGTTCATTTAACCAATCAAAAAAAAAACTCATAATATAAAATCGAATGGATTTTGTATGCCATGCTACTGTTGATAAAATAAAAACAGGCGCTATATATTTAAGTATATCAAACATTATGTAATATATTATATATTTATAATTTTTATTATACTTTTTTGTAAAATTACAAACTTAATCTTTGTAATATTAAAAAAAAATATTTAGTGATTTTGACCATCTCCGTGACCATTATCATAATAAAAACATATATCTTCAACATAAACACAAGAAGTATGTTCTAATACTCTTAACCAAATACGATAATCATCACCTGTACCATTTGGTTCATTATGAACACAATTATATTTAACTAAAATATCTTTATCTACAACTGCACTAGATGCAATTACACAATTATGTATTTTTAAAAATTCCAATGTCCATATATATGGAAATCCATTTTCCAAGAGGTTACTTCCTTTATTTTTAAAAATATCTTGTAAAGTATCATAATAATATTCAAAATTATATTTTTTATATTTTTTTGAAGAATCAAACATTCCATTACCAATCAACCCATCTGTAGAAGACATTTTACAACCAGTCTCTTCCATTTCTTTAATTTGAAGTTCTATTTTTTTTGGAAACCAAATATCATCATCATCACAAAAAGCTATATATTTACCACTAGATATTTCTATTCCTTTACTTCTAACATATCCAGCACATGCATATCCAAAAATTTGTTTGCTATTTTTTTCTAAATGTATTATTATTATATTATTTCCATTCCAATCATATTCATGATAATCTTTTTCACTTGAACAATCGTTAATAACTATAATTTCAATATTTTTATAAGTTTGTTCTTTTACAGATTTAATTGTATTTAATAAATATCTAAATCTATTATATGTAGGAATTACAACACTTACCTTAATCATATATATATTAAAAATTAAATAAAAAAACATATATAATTAAACTAAAAAAAGGATAATATTTTTATAAAAATTAGCATTTATGAATATTGTTCTAATAAAAATAAAAAATTTTTTAAATAATTATCTATTTTATTATTTTTAACTTTAGAGTAATGATTTTTAATATATAATCCCATAATTGAATGTGCAATAAAATCTTCCAATGATTTTTTTATATCTTCTTTTAAACTTTTTAATGGATAGTTATGAAATTTATTAATTTCTAATAAATAATAATTTAATATATGTTCATAATTTAATATTAAAATTGAATATTCCAATGAAAATATTATTAAAAATAAAATATCTTGTACTCCATATCCATAATTATATATTGACCAATCAATAAAATAGGGAATATCATTAACAATTATAACATTATCAGTTTTTAATGAGCCATGAATTAATGTTTTATTTTTTGGTCCATGGTCATGATTTTTATTTAATTGTACATTAAATATATTGTATAAATTATCATCAAATATATGTTTAATATTATGAAAATGAATTTGTATATCATATTTTATTTTTTTATTTATTATAAATTCACTATTGTTTTCATAATTCAAAATATCATCAATATTTTTATTCCAATAAAAAATATGTAATTTTGATATATGATCAATAATATTATATATTATATTGACATCTATTATATTATAATTAATTTTATGCGAATTTAATTTTTCTAAAATTAATCCATAAGGTTCATTTTTATTATTTTTAATAAGACCATAAAACTTTGGAACTTTAATTATATTTTCAACATATTTTACAAAATTTGTATAAAAATAAAATTCATTAGCGCCCATATATTTACGAGTATCTATTTTATCAATATCATATGTTTTACATATATAGTTTTTATTATTATGATCAAAATTATAAATGTTACTGGTATTATTAATTAAATTATCAATCTTTGAAATATTTAACATAATATTTTCATTCAAATCAAATAATTTTAATATATCATTTTTAATAATATCCATTATTTATATTTTATATTTATACTGTTTATAAATGAATATATTTTATATTAATTTGTGACTTATATAAAATAATAATGGTTTAAATATTATATTTAAAAAAATAATATTTTATATTATAAAGATAATTACATGCCTAAAAATTATATAAAAGATGAAGAGAATAAAGACGAGGGCGAAGATGAAGATTATAAAGAAAATGACAAAGAAAGTAGCAAAATTGTTAAAAGACAGCGGCGAAATAGTGAAAGCGACATGTATTATTATAAAATAAAAGATAGATCTAAATTTGATGAATATTTTAGAACTCAATCAAAGAAAAAACAAATAGAAATCCTTGATAAAGAAGATGAAATTTATAATTATTTTAATTCCGAAATTCCGATAAGGTATAAAATATTATTTTCCGGATTACCGCTGGGAACTAAATCTTTAATTATCCAAAATATTGATAATTTTGAAAGTATGCATACATCTGACACAGAATATTATAAGCTAAGTAAATGGTTAAAAGGATTATCACAAATTCCTTTTGATCTTTTTGTTAAAATGCCGGTTTCTATAAAAGATGGAGATTCAAAAATACAGAATTTTTTATCCAAATCATTTAATATTTTAAAAGAGACCATTTATGGACAAAATGAGGTTAAAAATAAAATTATGCAAATATTGGCACAATGGATCTCTAATCCAAACTCACTTGGGCAAATAATTGCTTTGGAGGGCCCGCCCGGGGTTGGTAAAACGAGCCTTGTTAAAAATGGCGTTTCTCGCGCATTAGGACGGCCATTTAATTTTTTTGCATTAGGTGGTGCCACTGATTCATCAATATTAGAAGGCCATTCATATACTTATGAAGGGGCTATTTGGGGGCGGATTGTTGAAATGTTGATGGAAAGTAAGGTAATGAATCCAATTATATTTTTCGATGAATTGGATAAAATAAGTACAACAAATAAGGGCAATGAAATTAATGGATTACTTACACATTTGACGGATCCATCTCAAAATAATGTATTTCATGATAAATATTTCTCGGGTGTTGATTTGGATTTATCGAAAATAATATTCTTTTTTTCTTTTAATGATATACATTTGATTAATCCTATTTTAAAGGATCGGCTTACAATAATTAAATTTAATGGATATAATAGTGACGAAAAAATAAAGATAGTTCAAGATTTTATCATTCCCGATTTATTGAAAAATATTGGATTCAAAAATGGAGATATAAATTTAAATATTGATGTTATAAAATATATTATTAATAAATATGCTACTGATGAATCTGGTGTGCGAAATATAAAAAGATGTATAGAAGATCTATTTTTAAAAATAAATTTACTACGCTTAATAAAAAACAAAGAGTCTATTGAAATAAAATATAAAATAGATAATTTAAAGTTTCCATTGGATGTATCAATTGAAATAGTTGATAATTTATTGGGAGTTGTTAGTAAAAATCAATCTTCGTTGCATTTAATGTATGTTTAAATATGTTAAAAAAAATTGATGGATTGAAATATAAGAAATATTTATAGGTTAATAAAATCAATGAAAAGGGGAAAAAAGGAAAAGGACCAAAGAAAAATGGATTCCAATACAGAAAATGGGATGATTCTTGGAATATTTTTAGTAATATTATTAAGTTTATTTAATCCATTAAAAATGTTGGATATGATATTTCCCCAACTAAAATTATCTGATAGTCGTTTGTTAGACACATTGTTAGGAGTTTCTCTTTACACGGTGCTGCTAACATTAGCATTTACATTAATGTTTCAATGAAATTAATGTAAATGTTAATGTTTATGTAATTTTAATGAAACAGAATATCTTATTTTTTTAATTTATAATAAATATATTTAAATCAATAAATTATTGGTCTAAATAAATAATTATAAAACATTTTTTATAAAATGTTTCAATGGATTTAAGCCCTATTTCTAATTTGATGTAGTGTTTTTAGTGTAAATAATTTTTAAAGTCTATAAGAAAAATAAATGTACAAAAGCGTTTTCCCTAATCGCAAGTTATTACAACACCCTTGGTGTTATTAATTGTTTCAAATTAGCCTAAACAAAATTTAGGCTAACTTAAAAAAAACTGACAGATATTTTTTTAATATTTTAATTTATTACATCTTAAAAAAAAATCTTCAAAGATGAGGGTTTCTTGTTTATTATTGTTGTTACTCTCAGCATTTGCTGGAATTTTAGTTTCAGCAAGTGAATCTAATACAGATCCATTTGCAGGGCTTGGTTTGTCAAAAACGCCAGCTGGAATTATTTCAATCCCACAATGGATCTCTATTCCGAGTGGCCATGTTGGTATTCAATATAAATGGGGTGCAATGCAACCCTATTTTTTGGAGCCAGGTTTTCATTGGTATGACGGTTGGACCACATCAACCCTTTCTACCGTTGAAGTTCGCGTGCAAACTGATGTTATTCAAAACGTCAAATGCATGACGAATGAAAATATTCAGGTCATTTTTGAGAAGATTGAAGTGATGAATCTTCTCCCAAAAGAGCATGTTCCTTACACAGTTTATCATTATACGGAAAAATATGATAAATACTGGATTCATGACAAGGTGCTTCATCAGATTAATGTAATCTGCTCGAAGCACTCTGCTCATCAACTGGCAATTGATATTTTTCAGGATTTGGATAACATGTTAGTGGAATTTCTGGCAGAGGAACAGATTATTGGGAAAACTGGTATCCAAATTAAGGGTGCCCGTTTGACAAAACCCATTCCCCCAAAAGAGATTTCTGATAATTATCTTCGACTTGCATCTGAAAAGACACAAATGAAGGTAATTGTTGAACAGCAAGCCAAAGAGAAGGAGGTCCAAACCCTAAGCCTCATTACAGCTGAAGGTGAAGCCAAAAAACGTCAAGCTGAAGATGATGCAAAAAATCGTCGAGAGCTGGCTGCCATAACTAATGCCAAGGCTATTGCGGATATTGAGAATAAGATGAGAGTTGAAGCTGCAAAAGCTTCTGACTTGATTATTAAGAATACCGCAGAGGCCAATTCTGTTAAGGATGAATTGGAAACCCGAAATATTAAGGCTTTGTTCTCTATTGAAGGATATGTAGAAGTGGAAAAAACCAAAAATATTGCAAATAATGCCAAAATTATTTTTTCTGGCAAAGATTGGCCTTTATTTTTAACTACTGGACTAATGTCTCAAGGTGGAGATAATATTCCATTTAACACAGCTGAAATGGCTAAAATTGTTGAAGGTCTTAAGGGGGCATAAATTCTAAAAAAATTTATGAAATATTGGAAAAAACTAAAACTGTTTAGTTTTAGTTTTTTCTTCATTTATAAAAAAATTGATGGGTAATAATATCAGAAATATTTTTTCTATAGATTTATAAAAAAAAAGACTGGAAATACGTAGAAAAAGAAAACATCAAAAAGATGAAAGAATACGTTGGCCTTGTCGCCCTTTTGGGAGTATCTTTTCTATTTTGTGTGGTTCAGCAACCATATTTTTTCATAGGGAAAAAATATAGAAATGTGTGTGATTTGATTATCGACCTACGCACATTTCTAGGAGCATCAGTATTAGTCTTTTTAGTGATTTCTTTCTCCTCTATTTTTTTTGTGGGTGCTCTATTAGGAGCACTTATCGCGCATATGGACAAATACCATCCCGATCTGCTTGAAATATGGACAACTTTGTTTGCTGAAAAATGGACAACTTGGTTTGCAAGTTATTAATTTTATCAGACAAGCCAAACATAGTTTGGCTTATTCGGAAAAAATTGACAGGTTAGACCATGAGAAATAATTTTATAAACCAAGTATTAAAAAAAGTAAAAAAAAAATAAAAAGAGATGTTTTGGTTCGTATTTGGAGTGTTATTACTTTTCGTAGCGGGTATTGCTACCGTTTTCCCCCTTGATAAAGACTCCCAAAAGATGTCATTATCTGATAAAATATTTAAGTTTTTTACCAACATAGCCATATTTTTTTGTGTTGTATTGATTACTTTGACCGCCGGTCTCTTTATTACCGGTCCATACTTTAAGAACTGTTTCTGCTATCCCTAAAGGATATAACTCAAAGCCAAACACATTAAAATATTTTATAAATAAAAAATGAAAAATAATTATTCATAAATTCTTATTTCCCAAGTTTATTAAAAGAACAAATATACATGACATTATTTTATGGAGATGGAAAATTCGAATTTATTAATGATGAAACAGATCGGGCTTATTGTATGAATGCTCACAAAGCAATTACTGTAACTGAAAATTGGGAATATTTAAAAACCTTTGTACCTGAAAAAGGATTTATGTTTAGTAAAAGTCATGAATTAGATCAAATTGCATTGGAAATGCGTAAAGATCCAATATCACATAATCACTCTGGAGCTTCATATGCTGGAATTATGCGTATTATGGAATTTATTGCTAAAAATGGCATTGAAGAATATAAAAAGCATTATTTGCAGCAATGTATAGGATAGCTATGTTAAAAACTTTATTATTATTATTATTATTATTTTATTTAGTAATCCTTTAGGATTACTTGAAAAAAATTGATTAAATAAAATTTTAAATTTTATTTAGTCAATTAATTTTATAAAAAAAGAAATATATATACTATTATAGAAGAACTTGCACGTGATAGTGCAAAAATTGCAAATAGTTTCGCAGAAATGTCAAAAAATATGATTGACCTAAATCTATTTTTTTGGAGAATTTTTGATTCCAAAATAGATTTTTTTGATGAATTAGACCTAAATTGTCAAGTTATTTGCAAAAAAATAATAGCAACAAATATTGCCAAAATAAACTTTCAAAAAAAATGCAATGAAAATAAAATAGGAAAATATATATCCAACAAAAGATTATTAAAACATGACATGAACCATTTATATCATCTTGATGTAAAACAGATAAAAGTCCAAATGACAAGTATTTATTCAATGATTTATCAGAATAATATTTATGAAAATAATAAATATATAAATAAGAGAAAATGCTTGAATCTTGTTGTAAATTTAATTAGTTTAATTAAATTATCATTAACTGTTGAAGAAAATTATTATGATCATATGTCTATGTATTTTTTTGAAAAATATTTTGAAAAACTTAAATGCATTGATCATGTGGAAATTGCGCAATTACAACAAAATAGACACTCAGAATCTTATCAGAAAAATTTAGATAATATAGAGTCTCTTGAAAAAATTATTGACCCCCTAACGGATCAATTTTTCAATCAACTTTCAAAAATTGGTATCACAGAAGAAGTTATCAAATCAAGATCTATAATCAATATGTGTAGAAGCTCTTCTGGAAGTTATTAAGAAAAAAAAGAGATTTTTTATAATTTTAATTTATAAATATTGATTGAAATTTGTAAAAAAAATAATTATTTATATTTTTTAAATATTGCAACAATATCATCATAATAATTAATCATTGCTATATAAAGAGCACTGTGTCCATCATTATTTTGTTTAGATAATGATGAGAAATTGTGTTGTAACAATAATTCAATGCATTCATTTGATGTAAAATATACTGCAATCATTAAGGGAGTATTATTATTTTCAAATCGAATGTCTAGATTGCACCCTTTATGAATTAAATAATTTAATATTTCAAAATTATTATATTTTATTGCAAAGTATAGGGCATTGTGTCTATTATTATCAAAACACTCCAAATTAGCACCAGAATTAATTAAAAATGATGATAATAAAGATTGATTAAATAATATTGAAATCATAAGAGGTGTAAAACCTTCATTATTTTTATGATCAATATAGGATCCATTATTCAATAATATTGAAATTATTCCCAAATTAAAGTATTCAACACCAATATGTAATGCTGTATTTCCATCAAAATTTTTTTGATTAATATTGACTTGATATTGAATCAACATATCTAAAATTTCTGTAATCCCATTTTTTACAGTAATCATTAATACTGTATAATTGCTTTCATTTAGATGTTCCAAATTAGTCTTTCTTTTACTCAAAATAAAAGAGGCTAAATCTTTATGGCCATAAATTACTGAAATCATCAAGCAGTTGTTCCCATTTTGGTTGGTGCAATTTAATGCATAACTTTCATTCTCAGTTTGATATTTTGATAATTCTTTTTTGAAAAGATCTAAGTTACCATTGGCACATATCATAAATAAATTGCTAAAATTAAAACTGGGGCAGCGTTTCAATGGTGGATTATTTTTATTATTATTTGTTTGTTCAATTAAATAAATTCTTTGACAACAAAATATAAAATTGGTTGCTTGACCACTTAAGCCTGCAAATTTTTTCTTATTGTAAATTTCTGAAGTAATATTCATTTTTATGAGTAGTTTTTTTTATAAATTAAGAAAAATATATAGTAATAATATTATTTATCAATTTTTTTCCGAATAATCCTATTCTAAGCTTTTTTCACAAATTTCTTTTTAGGAGTCGATTTTGCATCAGAAATAATAGTTTTACACTGTTCTTTAGTCAGTTCTTCTGGTTTATATTTCTTTTCATCTATTTTATAAAATTTTTTATCGTATAAAATATAGGGGCCATAAGGACCACTTTTAATCTCATATTTATCAATCTTTATATTTAAAGAGCTCTTTTTGGAATCACCATCACTAGACCCTACTTTTTTATGTTCAATGCATAAAATCGCTTCATCTAATGTAATATTTTCATCATAATCATTGATTAATTTGTAATTAGCGGAATTAAAACTTATATAAAATCCATATTGGCCCTTTTTAAGAAGTACGCTATTATCTTGATAATTTCCCAAATTTTTAGGAAACTGGCATAATTTGTCTATTTCACCAATTGTCAAAGTATCCCATTTAAAAGGCTCTTCAATTTTGATATATTTCTTTTCTTTATCGTCGTTTTCTCCAATTTGGACTACTGGACCATATTTTGCAATATATGCGTAGACATTTTTTCCGCTAACATTATCAACTCCCAAAAATCGCTTTTTATCATATGATGATTTTTCATTATTTAATTTTTCGATAGATGGTTTAAACTGGTCATAAAATTCAGATACTACATTATTCCATTGCGCATTACTATTTGCAATTTCGTCTAATTTTTGCTCTAAATTACTTGTAAAATTATAATCCAAAATTTGCGCAAAATTCTTTTCTAAAAACTCCGATGTTAGAAGACCAATAGAGGTTGGCTTTAGCTTTTTCTTTTCAGCACCAATAGTTTGCGATTCCAATTTGTTTTTAATATTATTTTTTTCGAGTGTTATGAAGACAACATCCATTTTTTTACCTGGATTATTTTTGACTTCAGCATATTTTCGCTCCAAAATAGTTTCAATAATACTTGAATACGTTGATGGACGTCCAATTCCTATTTTCTCCATTTTTTTTATGATGGATGATTCATTATATCGAGGTGGAAGCGAACTATATTTTTCGGCACTTGTTATTTTACTGTAATTTAATATTTCTCCAGGTTTAATTTCTTGGTCTAAAAAATTGGCCTTTTCTGAATTTTTTTCTTCATCTTCGTCAATATCATCTGCCTCTTTAACTTCTTGATATACTTTTTTATAACCGTCAAATAAAAGCTTTTCAGCTTTAGCAACAAAAAGCTCTTTCTTCTCAGAAATATTAATATTAATAGTGTATAATTCGGAAAGTGATGCACTCATTTGAGAGGCAACCGTTCTTTTCCAAATTATTTGATATATTTTATTTTCTAAATCATCTTCTTCCAAAGATAATCGCGCTATGCTTGTTGGGCGAATCGCTTCATGAGCCTCTTGTGCGCATTTTATTTTGGAATTATAATTTCGCACTTGCGAATAGTTTTTTCCAAAATTGTTTATCACATAATTTTTAATTTCCTCTTTAATTTCGGCACTTAAATTTGTATTATCCGTTCTATGATAAGTAATAAAACCATGTTCATATAATTTTTGTAAAATAGACATTGTGTTTTTTGCACTTATTCCAAATCGCGTCCCAATATCTTGTTGAATAGAACTTGTAATATAAGGAGGAGGCGGCTTCTTTTCTACTTGTTTTTTATCAAAATCGGCGATTTTAAATAATGCTGTTTTACAATGATTCAAGAAGCTTAAAACTGATTCATTACTAACAAAATTATGATTTAATGATGCATTTATATTTTTATTGAAAAAACCCTGAGTTTTAAAAGATTTTTTTAGTTCGGATTTTTCAATTTCAGCTTCTTTATCAGTTATTAATTTAAGCGCAACTGATTGGACGCGTCCTGCAGAGAGTTTTGGAGCAATATGTTTCCAAAGAAGAGGCGATAATTTGAATCCAACTAACCTGTCTAAAATACGCCGTGCTTGTTGGCTATTTACCATATCCATATTTATAGAACGAGGATTAGCAACAGCGTGTTCAAGAGCCGATTTGGTAATTTCATGGAAACAAATGCGATTGGATTCTTTAATATTTAGTTTAAATACAATGGCGCAATGCCACGCAATGGCCTCTCCTTCACGATCTTCGTCTGCTGCAAGTAATACTCGATCTACTGTTTTAATAGTTTCTTGGATTGCTTTTATTTGTTTTGATTTATCGCTCAATATTTTATAAGTAGGCTTAAATCCGTTTTCGATGTCAATTGCTAGACCATTTTTATCTAAATTACGAATATGTCCAAATGATGCACGAACAATGTAATTTGGTCCAAGCAACTTTTCAATAGTTTTGGATTTAGCGGGAGATTCAACAATAAGTAATGTTTTCATAATGTTATAAAGATGAGAGGCTATTTAAATATGATCCTAAAAAATTATCAATTTTTTAAATTTAATAAAAAATTTATAAAATTTATTTTTTTTGTAAATTTTTACAAATAGCTAATGTTTATATCCCTCCCATGGAGTTATTGGGATAATATGTGCTGAAGGAAATATTCCTGCAGAATCTTCGGCAGATGTTCGGGTTGTAATCATAACCTTACCTTTCTTTGAGTTTGGAATGTAATCTATAAGAATTGAAAGGACGCTAGCATCATTTGCGCCATCAAAGACTATTACGAAGTTGGTATCGTTAAGAGTTGTCAAAAAATAGGTCTTTGCCTCTTCTCTTTCAAAGCATTGCAGCCCAAAGTCATTGGATAATGTTTTTTCGATATTTTCTTGCAATTCCTCCATTGTACCACAAGTAATCCAAAAAAATGAGGTTTCTATGCACTTAGGAGAATCCTTGAGTTGGTATATTAACTCTGTTGCAATTGCTGTTTTTCCATAGCCTTCGCCTCCTGAAAGTATCTGAATCGTTGTTTCGAAAGGATTTTGCCCCGATGGCGCATCTTTCACAACTGCTTGAGCAGCCATTTTTTAAGACGAAATAATGAGTTTTATATGTAATAAACTAAATAATTTCAATAAATATTATCTATCATTTTTTTTATATAATTTTTTATAAATTATCAATTTAATTTTAAACAAAATTTTGTAATCCAGACCATGATTTTAATCCATAAAATTGTATATCTGGAGTTATACAAACCGCTTGTCCTTCAATAAAGGTATAAGGTAATTTACGTGATTCTTCTTCGCGAAATTGGTCTTGTTCTGATGCCCAAGTCATTGTTTGTGTGTCAAAACTATTCCAGTTATTCTTATGACCACCAAAAAAATAAATAGTCTGGTCGCAAAGTGCTAAAGAACATCCATAACGATTTCCATCAAAATGTTCGCTAACAATGTGCCATAATCCAGTCTCTTTATCCTTTTTTTCAACCCATAACCCATTAAGCCATTGTCCACCAGCTGCATAAAGCTCATCTTTGATTACAAAAAGAGCAATTTTACTATCACGATATTTACATAAATCACCTGCATGATGCCATGAGTCATTTTGCGGGTCATATACAGTAATACTTGTTAAATCTTGTCCAACTACCTCAGTTCCACCAGCTAACCAAACTTTAATTTGATAAATAGCAGCTGTTGAAAAAAAAAAACGGCTTTTTAAAAGTTCGGTGTTTTTTTCAGACCAATATTGTTGTTCTGTTTGTAGATGTGATTCTGTTTCTATTTGTGTCTTATTATCTAAGTAAAATACTCGATAACGAACAGCATGTTGAGTGGTAGTTGGATGAATATATTCACCAATAATTGCATAAATTTTATCATTAATTGTTTCTAATGCAAAAAATGCATATTTAGAGTTTGGTAAATTACTTTCTAATTTAACTGAATTTTGTGTAAAAATATTGTAATTTTCAAAATCTTCTGATAAATTATTATTACCCAATGACATAACTAATCCTTGATAATAAAAAGCTGAAAAAGAGTATCGATTTTTAATCATTGAAAAGAATAATGACAACAATATATTTTTGATATATTGTTGTCATTATTCTTTTCAATAACCATCATCGAAACATGATTAGTGCTAATACCATCATTTTTAATACCTCCCATAAGAAGTATCTTTTGACTTTTATGGGATGCATTTATTAAGTCATGTAAATGACGATTCCAAGAATAAGATATTTTAGTTAATGGTACTTTAGAAAAATATTTGGAAAATAAATGAGTAACAATTTGCTCTGACGCAATATTAATCTTTAATCCAAAAATCTTTTTAGTTTGTATTAAAAATGCTGCTTCAAATGGCAAAAGATAATAGATTATAGTATAAAAACAACGAATATTTGTCTGAGTCCAAGCTAAATGCACTAATCCATAATCATTACTTTTATTTCTTTCATCTAATTTTTCAAAAATAGGAGGTTTAGAATATAAACGTGATTCCTGATGTTCTTCATTTAATAAATATTTTTTCTGTTTAGTTTCATAACTCATTTTAAAGATTGTATTTTGAATTAATTAGATGTTTAATGCCAAATTTATTAATTTTAAATTTCAATTTTTTCTGAATAGGTAACAATTATAAAGTTCTTGAATAAGAAAAGTACAAGTAGGTCTTTTAAGCCTCTTCTTCCTCATCTGACTTCTTTCCACTTTGTTGCCCCAATTTTTGCAAAAGCTAGTTTGGATAGCCTAACTACTCGAGCTTCTTGTCAAGGCCGCAGAATTCGCAACGGTTAGCGTCATCCAAACGACACATTACGATTTCTTTCATCGGCTCGCCGTTGTCCCAGCTAAATGTCAATTCTTTAGATGTATACACAAAATCAGGTCTGTAGATATACTCCATCTTGCGTGTATTCAAATCTACCATGCTATATACGCCACTAGGTAGCATATCTAAATTATATGAACTAATCGGAACATGGAGAGCTCCAACGCCTCTAATACGGCAGCTAGAAAAAAAGACGTGTCCTGAATATCTCTCAATTCCCTCGCTCGACGTTGTTTTTAAAATATGCACTGACGAACAACTGCCTAACTTCATGACATTCTCGACCAGCGTTTTAACCTGGCTAATGCTGCTGTACCCTGCAGGAAGTGTCTCGAAACATATGCCATATTCATTCTGAACCTGATCCATTTCGAGATCTGCTTGTGCTGCTTGTTGTTCTCCTAACATTGAAAAATTTGTATTTTTTTTGTTAGGTGTGTAATTTTTAATTATTAATTTGTTTTATATATTTTCTGTTATTTTTACCTGTCAATTTTTTTCAAGTAATCCTAATGCTGAGCATTAGGATTGTTAAACAAATTAATAGCAGCAAAGCTGCTGTCAATTTTTATTATACCTTACCGACGTTGATGGTAAGGTATAATAAAAATTAATAATTATAAAGTTTTTATTCTGATATATTTATTTTGTATATCTTTGTAAATTTAATTTACCCAATATAAATATTTCCATTATTTTAGAAATTAATATAAAATGGAATGTAATTTTTACAAAAATAAATTCAGAAACTAAAGTCAAAAAATCTAAAAATGACAAAAATTGGAATAATATATTAGTTTTTTGAAAATCCTTCCAATAACCAATAAAATCAAAAAAATTTATTAACATCATAAATAATAAATAAACACATCCTATTTTATTTATTATTGAATAAGTTTTTGGTTCTAATTTATACGAAATTATTTTCCAAAAACAGGCTACACAATTCAAAAAGAAAAAGAGGCCATTATCAAAAAATGAAATTCCATTGAGCAATATACAACATAATACAAAAAAACTACAAAATTTTCCAAAAAATTCTATGTAATTTGGAATCATTAATAATTGCCAAATACCATAATTATGAAACCGCATGTTCAATTTTGGATTATTTAGACTTGATTCTCGAAAAAAAACCATCAAATCGAAATCTTGTTCCATTGGAATGTAAATATTTTCTCTTAAGCGCTTTTGTAATAAATATTTATGTAATGCATTGGAGAAATAATTATTACAAATTAAATTTGTATAATTTAAATAAGGATTTTGAAAATATAAAATAGTCAGAAAAATCTTAAATAAACTATTCTGATTCATTATTCGTTTAAATAGATTTTCTTCTTGTTGTTGTTGATATTGATGTTCATCTTGATGAAATGACATTTTTGTGGTTCTTAACTATTTTTTTTAATAAATCAATAATTTAAAAAATAAATATCATTTTTTTATTTATTAAATTATTATAATTTTTTTAATAAAAATAAAAAAATTGAAATACTTAAAACTATTATAATTTTTTTAATAGTAATAAAAAAATTGAAATACTTAAAACTATTATAATTTTTTTAATAGTAATAAAAAAATTGAAAAAAAAATTTAAATTTAAAATCAAACTAACCAAATAAGTATATAATACAATTAATGAGTAAAATTAATAAACAGCTAGAAGAATTTAAATCTAACGGAGTCAAGTTTTTAGAAAAATGTTCTAAAAATGAATTATCAAAATTATTATTAAAAGCCAATGATGCTTATCATAATAAATCGCCATTAATGACAGACAACCAATATGATATTTTAAAAGAATTTATTGAAAAAACAGACCCATCTAATAAAGTTGTTAAAAAAGTGGGTGCTCCCGTACCAACCAAAAATAAAGTTAAATTGCCTTATGAAATGGCCTCTATGGATAAAATTAAACCAGACACTAATGCCCTTGTTAATTGGATGAAAAAGTTTGAAGGTCCCTATCTACTTTCTTGTAAATTAGATGGTGTAAGTGGCTTATATTCAACTGTAGGCCCTGAGCCAAAATTATATACACGAGGTGATGGAAAGCATGGCCAAGACATTTCCTATTTGATATCTTTGTTAAAATTGCCAACCCATCAAAATATGTGCGTGCGCGGCGAATTTATTATTCCAAAACAGATTTTTGAAGAAAAATATGCTGGAGAATTTGCCAATCCGCGAAATTTGGTTGCTGGAATTATTAATTCCAAAACGATTGATGAAGATAAAATTGGCGATGTTTCGTTTATAGCATATGAATTAATTGAACCATTAGTTGAACCAAGTAATCAAATGAAAATGTTAAAAAAAATGGGACACAATGTTGTCCAACATAATTTAATTATTGAATTAAATAATAATATTTTATCAGATACTTTGATCCAATGGCGCAAAGAGTGTAATTATGAAATTGATGGTATTATTGTTTGCGATGATAAAATATATAAACGCAAATCGGGCAATCCCGATCATGCATTTGCCTTTAAAATGGTTATTTCTGACCAAATTATTGAAGCAAAAGTCGTTGATGTTATTTGGTCACCCAGCAAAGATGGTTATTTAAAGCCCCGTGTCCAAATTGAGCCTCTTAAATTAGGCGGAATTACTATTGAATTTGCCACCGGACATAATGGAAAGTTTATTCAAGATAATAAAATTGGCATTGGAGCTTTGATCCAGATTTCACGCGCCGGCGATGTTATTCCATATATTAATTCTGTTATTACTGCTGCTACTCATGCAAAAATGCCGGATGTGGCCTATAAATGGAATGAAAGTGGAGTAGATATTATTGTTGAAAACATTAATGAAGATATGACTGTGCGAGAAAAGAAGATTAGCGCTTTTTTCGCTGAATTAGGCGTTGATGGATTAGCAGTTGGAAATATTAAAAAAATTATGAAATGCGGTTTTGACAGTATATCCAAAATTTTGGCTATGAAAAAATCGGATTTTGAAGCAGTTGAAGGATTTAAAGAGAAAATGGTAGAAAAAATTTACAACGGTATTAAAACCAAAGTAGAAGAGGCCGATTTATTAAAAATTATGGTTGCTTCAAATTTATTAGGACGCGGTATGGGGGAACGAAAGTTGAAACCTATATTAGAGTCTTATCCGAATATATTGGTTTCTGATGAAAGCGATATAGAGAAAATTAAGATGCTTAGGAGTGTAGATGGTATTGGTCCAGAGAATTCCAAGAGTTTTGTTGCAAATATCAAGCATTTTTTGGATTTTTTGAAAGAATGTGGTTTAGAATCAAAGTTGGTTGCTGAAGGAGATGGAATTTCTAAGAAAGCTACTTTATCTGAAACTGAAAGTATTATTAATAAAAATAATGCTCTATTTGGTAAGCAAATAGTTATGACAAAGATTCGAGATAAAGAGATCATTGAATTTTTGAAGACTGTGGGTGCCACTTTGGAAGAGAAGATTAAAAAGGATACTTTTGTTTTAATTGTTAAATCACATGATGATGTTTCTGTTAAAACAAAATATGCCGAAGAACATGGAATTCCAATTTTGGAACCAAGTGAATTTAAAGCACAATTTATGTAAAAAAATTTTAAATATATTATTTATCTATTTTTTAAATTTTTATTGGTTATAATTTTTAGATTTATAATTTTTTTTGTAATATTAATGAAAATATTATATTGATTGCGTTTCCTAATCTTTTATCATACAGTTATTTTAAGCATTTTGATTTGCGCCTTCCTTACTATTGCCAATTCTACTATTTTCGTTTTTACTACTACTTCCCAGCGCCACCGAAACTTGAAGAATTATTACCTGAATTACCTCTTCCTCCGCCAGCGCCACCAGTACTAGAAGTGTTATTTTTAGAATTAGGACCTACATTACCTCCTCCATTATTTTGAGCATCTTGAATTGCAGCTATAATTAATTTACATCTAGTTAATAATTTTTCATCAGCCGTAACCAAATCATGATTATGAGATTTAGTATTAACCTCAGCATTAGCCAGATCTTTATTTGCAAAATAACCTTTTTTAATTAATTTAAACATATTTGCTATTTTTTTTAATTCCTCTATATTCTTAACTTGTAATTTTTGTACAAAAATATCAAGTATAAATTGAACAGTATTCAAAGGATGATTTTCTCTTTTTCTATAACTTTGGAAAACTCCAGGAGGTAATATTTCATCCCCTTTTTTTATAATATTAGCTAATAATTGTGCAATTTTGTTATTTATTTTTGATAGGTTAAATTTTTCACCAAAAGTATTAAAATTTTTTAATTCTAAAGTATAATTAAATGCTTCATTATTGCTATTAACAGTTTTTTTTGATTCCAATAATTTTGGATCTATTTCATAAGTAAATATTTTACTCATTATTTATATAATATAATAATATTATTTATAAAAATAATATTATTATATTATATAAATAAAATAGTATTTAGAAAGATTATTTGCGTTTTGGTAAGCATCCTCCTAAACCACATTCTGTATTATTTCCTACAACTACTGCGACTCCCTTAGCATCTTTTATTGTCGCAATAACTATCTGACATCTATCTAATAATTTTGAATAAACCGCATTCATGTCACTTTTCCCTTTTGATTCGGTATTTGCAAGTATTTTTTTTCTGTATATAATCTTATCTAATTAAATCAACTATATTTTTTATTTTCTGCAATTCACCTGCATCTTTTACACCTAATTCGTTTGTAAAAAGATCCATAAGCATTGGGATATATTGATTATTTTTAATATCTATGTTTTTGAATTCTTTTATTATACTAAACAACTCATTTGCATATTCTCTTTGTGGGCCATTTAACTCAATCCCCGTCCCATGGGAATTAAAATTAGTTAATTTATTTTTTACAACTTGATTAATTAAATTAGAAGCTATTTTTTTTTATTTTTCAGTATTTACAGTTATAAGTTTTCCATAAGCATTCGCATATGTTGCAGTAGGAGCATTTAAATAACTTTGATAAGCATTTCTGTGTCTTTGATTAAAATTCTGAGGGGGGTAAATAAGCAAATTGTTTTCCATTCATTTCAATTATATATAATATTATTATTTTTTTTAGAAAATAATAATATTAAAAATAAATAAATAAATAGACTTAAAATATAATTAAAATAATTATTTATAATGTTTTCATACCTTAAAAAATTAATTTATTCCAATTTTGGAACCAAGTGAATTTAAAGCACAATTTATGTGAAATAAAATTTAATATTTATATTGTTTAAACAAAATTGATTCCGATTTTTTATTTATAATTTCCTATTATATTAATAAAAATATTATTTAAATAGTGTTTCTTAATCTTTAATCATACTGTTATTTTAAGAATTTTTTATTGTCAAAACAATTAATTTACATCTTTTTGTTAATTTTTCTTTATCTTGATTTTCTTTATAATCTTCTGCAATCATTTTACAAATTGACAATAATTTATTATATTCTTCGGAATTTTCATATTCAGGACCTGCCCTTTCTATTGGTGGATTTTTTTTATTTATTTTAACTTCTTTTTCTGGAGTTCCTAATAAATTATGTAAAAATCTAAAAAATCCTAAATAAGGCTTAGTAATGTCTTCAGAATATTTTTTAATATAAAAAACGAAATCATCTACAAAACTTAGATCATTATATAGGTTTTTTTCTATTCTACGCTGTTCATTTTCATTGAATTTTCGCAATACTTCATTGTGATTATTTGTATTTTTAAAAGCAAAATTAAATTTTTTTGAACTCATTATTTATATATATATATAATATTATTATTTTTTTTAGAAAATAATAATATTAAAAATAAATAAATAAATAAATAGACTTAAAATATAATTAAAATAATTATTTATAATGTTTTCATACCTTAAAAAATTAATTTATTCCAATTATGGTTTTTATATTTTAAGTAGTTCAATAGCATTGCTAAATATTCATAAATCACCAAGTTATATTATCTACCCTGCAAATATATTATATGTAGCCTATTTTTGTTCCAATTTTTATACCATTTTGAATGCAATTTTAGAATTTAAAATAAAGATGAATAAAAAGTTTATAAAATTTTTTTATGGCGATGGATTTCGTATAACTGAAGTGTATTTATACACAGATTTAACTACTAATTATGATGTATCTAATTATATTGATTTCTTTTTAATAAACAGGATTGATGTAAATATAATTGATAACTTATATGATTTTTATAATATAAAATTTCATAACAATGAGCATATAAGATTAAAATTTATATATTATTTTAATGGAGATAAATTTATCTCCTATTTCCCTTTTTATAAAATAAATATAATGAATGGCGATTCAATGATATTAAATAAAAATTATCATTTACCATTACCATTATTTAGTGATTTAATTATGGAAAATTATAGGAAAAATATTGTTTATCCAACTTATTCTAAATTATTTAATGAAGAACAAATAAATAATAATTTTGCAATTAATAATAAAATATATAATTTATTTAATAGAGAATCAAAGAATATAAGTACATTAACATTGAATAATATATTTAACAAAGAATTATTAAATTATTTTAAAATGATTAGAACTCCATTTAATGATTTTGGAATATTATATAATTGTCCTGTTAGATTAATATGGGTTTTAGTGGAAAATAATATAAGTATTTCTGACTTTAAAAATTTTTACATTAAATTTTGGGAACCTATTTTTGATGAAATAAATTTGACTTTGAAAGACCATTTTATTAATTTAGATAATTTAAACTCAATTATAATTTCAGAACATATGAAAGAAATATTATCTAAATAATATATATATTAGAAAATGTCTAGAGCAAGAATGAATAATCAAAATCCAATAAATAATGTTAATGGAATTACAAATAAAAGTACTTATCAATATGCATCTCCAATAGATTTTAATGTAGGAAATGGCGTTATTGGATCATATGATAATATTAAATTGACAACAAATTGCGGTGAAGGTTGGAAAAAACCTCCGTGCAATCCTCCCGAAAAAAGTAATTATATGTTTTTACCACAAGGGACACCGTTACCACTTAAGAATGAAATGATTTATTCTGAGTTGCCCAAGGATAGTATGTTTATCTTTGCAAATTCGTATTCTAGTCCCGATTGTTGCCCATCCACATTTTCAACTGATAGAGGCTGTGTTTGTACGACTGATATTACCCGAAAATACGTTGGGGAAATGAGGGGAATGAACCAAACGTATAATAATTACAATTTCTAACGAAGTTAGAAATTCCAATTTCTAACTTCGTTAGAAATTCCAATTTTTAGACCTTTTAATATTTAAAAATTTAATTTATGCTTATAAAAAAATTGAAAGAGAAATCTATAAATAATATTATATTTATAGATTCTAAAAAAGAAAAATATTTCCAAAAACAAAATGTCAGAACCAGAAGCCATATATTTTTGGGGACCCAATGAGGGTAATGGCTTTTTGAGCAATGGCTTTGAATCCCCATTTGTGAAATATGGAAAACATTTTACTAACAACGAACAATATTTCATGTGGGAAAAAGCAGCAATGTTTTGACCCTGTCAATGTTTCTCTAGAAATGAGAATTTTGGAGACTCATGATCCAGAAAAAATTAAAAAATTAGGACGAGAAGTCAGCAATTTTGATCCAAATGTTTGGGATGAAAAGCGATATCAAATAATGTGCGATGGTCTCCATGCAAAATTCTCTCAAAATCGCGATTTGAAACAATCATTATTAGATACAGGAAATGCCAGTTTAGTCTATGCATCTCCTGTTGATTCAATTTGGGGGATTGGCCTAAATGAAGACGATGCGAAAAGAATTTCTTCAGGTTCAGGGCCTGGTCAAAATTTGCTTGGTATTGCATTAATGGGTGTGCGAGAAATTCTTAGAAATGAGTAAATATTATATCAATTTCAATGCATCTGGAAAATGCTTCATATCAATATTATTTTTTTCAAAATAATACTTTATAAAATTTATTTTATGTATTGATATATATTTTTTTGATGTATTATTATTATTATTTGATACATTATTATTATTTATCTTTTTAATTGATCTTCCGGGAATATGATTATTAAAAAAACCTTTATTATTACAACCACACATTTTATTATAATAATAATATATAAATTTTTAATATTTTTAACAATTAAAATAAATATTATATATAATTAGGTTGATTTTTATTTTCATGATAGAAATAAATAAATGTAATAATTTTTTTTTGAAAAAAAATGGTAAGTTTAAATTTTATCCTGATAGCATGTATAAATTTATTTTATTATTATGTGTATTGAATAATAATATTTTATTTTACAAT
>Ga0114960_10001078_pt1 | contig 22318 bp, 25 predicted proteins | sample C_130625_MF_Meta_FD_92637 | JGI IMG/M metagenome (GOLD analysis project Ga0114960, IMG submission 92637) | Freshwater microbial communities from Lake Croche, Canada to study carbon cycling - C_130625_MF_MetaG | ecosystem: Environmental > Aquatic > Freshwater > Lake | place: Lake Croche, Canada... | reverse complement strand
GATCCGCCGTCTGCATCTCCCGAACTTCCCGATGTCACCGGTTCGATGACCTACAACCAGTGGGAGAGCGCTGTCGACGTCGCGAAGGAACGCATTCTCGACGGCGACATCTTCCAGGTTGTTCTGTCGCAGCGATTCTCGTTTGAACTCGGCGCCGATCCATTCGATTTCTATCGAGTGCTTCGTCAGGTCAACCCCAGCCCGTATATGTACTTCGTACGCATGCCCGAACTGAGCCTTGCTGGCTCCTCGCCAGAACCAATGGTGAAGCTGGTCGACAATCGTGTGATCTCTCGTCCCATCGCTGGCACTCGCCGACGCGGTGCAACCGAAGAGGAAGATCGTCGCCTTGGGGCTGAGCTTCGCGAGCATCCAAAAGAGATCGCAGAGCACGTCATGCTCATTGATCTGGCTCGTAACGATGTGGGTCGTGTCGTCGAGTTCGGAACCGAACAGGTCGACGAAATGATGATCCTCGAGCGCTACAGCCACGTGATGCACCTCACCTCACAGGTGTCAGGTGAACTCGCAAACGGCAAGACGCCTATCGATGTGCTTCGCGCCACGCTCCCTGCCGGCACGGTGTCGGGCGCACCCAAGGTTCGAGCCATGGAAATCATCGACGAGCTCGAACCGGTCAAGCGCGGCCCGTACGCCGGCGTCGTCGGGTATGTCGACTTCTCCGGAACCATCGATACGGCTATCGCCATTCGCACACTTGTCGTTGGCGCCGATGGCATTGCCCATGTGCAGGCCGGCGCTGGCATTGTGGCCGACAGCATCGCCGAGCATGAAGACCTCGAATGTCGCAACAAGGCCCGAGGGTTGCTGAGCGCAGTTCCCGGAGCGCGGCGCATGACAGCGCAGCGTCGCGGCGAAGCCGTCGACTGATTCATTTCCCCTGTTGGTGCAATTGGCCGGCGAAGGTGCGACACTCACGGGCGTGACCGCCTCTTCAATCGACCAGATCATCGCCGGCTACGAGTCGTTGCAAGGCTCTGGGGGCGTCGCTGTCATTGATCGCGATGTTCTCGCAGTGACCGGTCCCGATGCATCTCGGTACCTGCAGGGCCAATTGAGTCAAGACGTTGTCGCCATGGTCGGCGACAACGCGTGGTCGTTTCTTTTGGCGCCCACCGGAAAAGTCGATTCGTGGTTGCGCGTTCATCGCGTTGATTCCGAGAACTATTTTCTTGAAACTGATCTTGGTTATGGCGATGTCGTTCTCACCCGATTGAAGCGGTTCCTGTTGCGAACCAAAGCAACGATCGCCGAACCGCAGCGTTGTGCGCTGGTGCAACATCGCTGGGACTCCTCGCTGGTTCGTCTCGGGGCCGAGGAAGTTGAAGGTGCTTTGGTCGCAACCGCCGTTGGTCCGCTGGCCGCGGGCCGCGACGAACTCTTTGTTGATGCGACTCCCGAAGACGTTGCCGCTTCGATTGGTGATGCGGTCGCGCCAGAAGCGATCAGTCGATATCGGATTGCCCACGCAATCCCAGCAATGGGCAGCGAGCTCACCGAGGAAACCATCCCAGGCGAAGCCGGTGCATGGGTGATTGATGCGTCAGTCAGTTTCACGAAGGGCTGCTACACCGGTCAGGAACTTGTGGCCCGAATCGATAGTCGTGGAAACAATGTTCCTCATCCGATCCGGCTGCTTGTCCTCGAGGGCGATGCTGCCGTCGGCGACGACATCACCCTCGACGGCGCTTCAGTCGGAACCATCACAAGCGTTGCTCAATCGTTGAGTCCTGAACTTCCTGCGCTCGCTCTGGCTCGCGTCGGACGAGCAGTCGTTGCCGACACGCAGGTTGTGGTGCACAGCGGCTCGCAGGAATTCGGCGCTCGAGCCGTCGAGCCGGGTTCGGTTCGCTAATTCGCCATGGCCGATCCTCTTTACGATCGACTCGGGGTAGCGCCCACCTCGAGCGCTGCTGAGATCCGAACCGCGTATCTCAAGTTGGCGCGAGTTCATCATCCGGACTTCCACACCAATGAGGCGGACCGGCAGAAGAACGAACGTGAAATGCAGTCGATCAACGAGGCGTGGGCCGTGCTCGGCGATCCCGAACGGCGCCGGGCTCACGATGAACGCATGCGTCTGACCCAGCCAGACCCCGTTGCCACGGGTACTCCCGTTCCGGGCCGGTATGACTTCGTGCCCTTCGATGACGGCGACGACGAGATCGATCCGCGCCTCATCGACGATGTCGGCGTCAAAGGCACCGAAGTCTCCCGTTCGGTGCAGATGGCGCCGGTCCTGTGTTTCTTTGGTGGCCTCCTCGGCGTGATTCTTGGCGTGATCGTGAACCTCACATTCCTCATTGCCGTCGGCCTGGTTGGTCTCGTGCTCGCCCTTCTTGGGTTCCTCGCCGCCCCGGCGGTAGCGATCTCTCGCAGCATCCGGGCGGAGCGCGATCGCTAACGGTTGGCCTAAGGTCTGCGCTCATGACTCAGACTTCGCTGTTCGTAAAGATGGTGTTCCAACCCGGCAAGCGTGACGAAGGCGTCGCCGCTCTTGAAACGATGCTTCCCGTCGTTGCCAACGAGCCCGGCACACTCGTGTACTCGTTCCATCGCGATGCCGGTGACGAAAACGCCGTCTGGATCTTCGAGCTCTACTCCGATGGCGACGCGCTTGGCGTGCACGGTGGTTCCGACGCGATGAAGGAACTCTTTGGCAAACTCGGTGACCTCATGGCCGAACCGCCGATGATGGTGATGTCGACGCCAACGGGTAACGCAAAGGGTCTTCCAAACTGACCACCTATCTCGACCGCATTCTTGAGGCGCACCGAGAGGTTGCGGCTCGCGACGATCGCCCGTTCGACGAACTTGTCGAGCGGGCGATGTCCGTCGCGCCTGCTCGTGGCTTTCGCGCTGCGATCGAAACGGTTGCGGCATCAGGAGACATCGCAGTTATTTCCGAGATCAAACGCCGTTCGCCATCGAAAGGCGACCTTGCCCCAGGCCTCGATCCGGCAGAACTCGCCGGTCAGTACGAACGCGGCGGCGCTGCATGTTTGTCCGTACTTACCGATGTCAACTTCTTTGGGGGATCAATCGAAGATCTGGTTGCTGCTCGCGCCGCGTGCACACTCCCGGTCTTGCGCAAGGACTTCACCGTCAGTGCTCGCGATGTGTGTGATGCCCGCATCATGGGCGCCGACTGCGTGTTGCTCATCGCCGCTGCTCTCGACCAAGCCGAACTCGAATCTTTTCTGAAATTGTCCCGTGCAATTGGTTTCGATGCACTCGTCGAAATTCACGACGAAGCCGAACTCGATCGTGCCGTTGCTGCAGGTGCCGATCTCATTGGCGTGAACCAGCGAGACCTCGTGACCTTTGCCGTGGACACCGAACGAGCAGTGCGCATGGCTCCGCAAATGCCCGCGGGAGTTGTGCGAGTGGCCGAATCTGGTATCACGGGCCCCGCCGATGCGGCCGTTCTGGCAGCGGCGGGCTACCACGCGGTACTTGTGGGTGAGCACCTTGTGACCTCGGGCGATCCCGAGGGCGGAGTTGCCGCTCTTCGGAGTGCCCGCCGGTCATAGCCGAGGGTTCTGTAACTCACTTCAATCGAGATCTTCCCGACCGCTAGCGTCAAAGTGTGTTCATCAAGATCTGCGGAACAACGAGCGCCGAGGATGCACTGCTTGCAGTGTCCCTCGGCGCCGATGCGCTCGGTTTCATATTTGCCGAGTCAAAACGCCAGGTCGATGTCGCAACGGTTGCCGCGATCATTCCGCAACTCCCGGCCGAAACGATTGCGGTTGGCGTCTTTCGTAACGAGTCCGCCGAACGCATCCTCGAAATCGTGAACGCCACGGGGCTCAAAGGCGTGCAGTTGCACGGCACTGAAGGTCCCGAGGTGGCGCAGGCATTGCGCGGCACCGTTCCGTTCCTCATCCAGGTCTTCACTGCCGATGATCCCCGTCTCGAGCGCCTCGACGAATATCCGATCGATGCGGTCCTGCTCGATTCACCCACGCCGGGCTCGGGCGAAACCTTCGACTGGTCCCGGATCGCCGATCTTCCCCAGCGTCACCGGGTGATCCTCGCCGGTGGCCTGAACGCCGCCAATGTCTCCGAAGCGGTCGAACGGGTCCGCCCATGGGGCGTCGACGCCGTTAGTGGGGTCGAGGCCTCGGCTGGCCGCAAGGATCCCGAAGCGCTGGCTGCGTTCCTAACGAGTTCAAGAGATGCGCTTTCCGAGTTCTCTACCGACCCGGGCCCGGCGTAGCCTCATCTCCATGTCACTGCCCGAGCCATCATCAAGCGGTCGCTTCGGAGAGTTCGGAGGGCGCTATGTGCCCGAGACTCTTGTACCGGCCTGTCAGGAACTCGAAGCCGCGTTCCGTGAGGCGTGGGCCGACCAATCATTCCGCGACGAACTCGACGGGTTGCTTGCCGATTATGCCGGCCGTCCATCGCCGATCACTGAATGTCACCGTCTGTCAGCCGAACTCGGCGTGCGTGTGTTGCTCAAGCGCGAAGACCTCAACCACACCGGTTCGCACAAGATCAACAACGTGCTTGGTCAGGCACTCCTTGCCAAGCGCATGGGCAAGACCCGCCTCGTTGCCGAAACCGGCGCCGGTCAGCACGGCGTCGCGTCAGCAACAGCTGCTGCGCTCATGGGCATGGAATGCAAAGTCTTCATGGGCGAAGTCGACATGGAACGCCAGGCGCTCAATGTGTTTCGTATGCGCTTGCTCGGGGCCGAAGTTGTTCCGGCGATGTCAGGCAGTCGCACACTCAAAGACGCAGTGAACGAAGCCATGCGCGACTGGGTCGCCACTGTTGAAAACACGCACTACTGCCTTGGCTCGGTCATGGGCCCACACCCGTACCCGTGGATGGTGCGCGAATTCCATACTGTCATTGGTAAGGAATCTCGCGAACAGTGCGCCAAGTTGCTCGACAACGAAATTCCCGATGTCGTCACCGCATGTGTTGGTGGCGGATCAAATGCCATTGGCATCTTCAGCGGCTTTGCCGACACCACCGCCGAACTGGTTGGTGTTGAACCTGCCGGCGGTGCAGCGGTTGGTCGTGGTGTGCCCGGCGTTGTCCACGGCATGAAGAGTTATCTCATGCAGGACGAATTCGGTCAGGTGCAAGAAGCGCACTCGATCTCTGCCGGTCTCGATTATCCCGGCGTTGGTCCTGAGCATTCACACCTTTCCTCAATCGGTCGTGCTCGCTACGAACAGGTCACCGATGACGAAGTCATCGCCGCGTTCCAACTTCTCAGCCGCACCGAAGGCATCATTCCGGCGCTCGAACCAGCTCACGCATTGGCCTGGATCAGTCGCGACCGAGCGAAGCTTGCTGGAAAGACGGTGCTTCTGAACATGTCTGGCCGCGGCGACAAAGACGTCGGTCAGATGATGGAAATTCTCGGATGAGCCGAACGCTCGCCGAAGAAGGCCTGACAATTCCCGACGCGCCATCCGAGCCAGGGGAGTTCGAACGCTCGTTGCGTGCGACTCGTGAAACTGGTCGCAAGTTGTTGATTGCCTATGTCACCGGCGGACTCCACGACGAATGGCCCGATGTTGTTCGCGCTGTCGCCGACGCTGGTGCCGATGCGATTGAAATCGGCATTCCGTTCTCTGACCCGGTCATGGACGGTCCCATCATTCAGGAAGCCAGCGAACTGGCGTTGCGCGACGGAGCAAGTCCCGTCACGGTGCTCGACACACTGCGCACGATCGATGCTGGTGTTCCGCTTGCAGTCATGACCTATTACAACCTCGCGTTCCATATGGGCCACGAACGTTTTGCGTCGTTGATGTACGAAGCCGGTGTGCGTGCGGCGATCCTTCCTGATCTTCCACTTGAGGAAGTCGGCCCGTGGGCAACTGCGGCCGATCCCGCAGGAATTGAAACGGTGATGCTCGCGGCACCGACTGCACCCGACGAACGCCTTCCCCGCGTGGTCGCTCGTTCCCGTGGCTTCGTGTACGCCGTCGGTCTCCTCGGTGTGACTGGTGAGCGCGATGCGCTTGCCGCGTCCTCGCTTGTGATCGCTCGTCGACTCAAAGCAATCACCGACAAGCCGGTGCTCGTTGGGGTCGGCGTTTCAAACGGCCAGCAAGCAGCGGAAGTGAGTCAGGTCGCTGATGGTTGCGTCATCGGTTCGGCGCTTATGCGTCGCGTCGTCGAGGGCGAAGGTCCCGCCGGCGCTGGTGCGTTCATCGCTGAAGTGCGTGCCGCCCTCGACGCGTCATGACCGACGCAGGCTCGGACAACGCACCTCGCAAGATTCCGCTCGAACAGCCGCTCTATGACCGGGTCGACCCACAGTTCTTCACTCGTCTTGTCGATCGGTTCTACGACGGCGTCATTGCTGATCCTGTGCTGGCCCCGCTTTATCCGGCCGATGACCTCGATGGGGCCCGTGAGCGCCTTCGGCTCTTCCTCACCCAGTTCTGGGGCGGTCCTCAGACCTACAGCGAGCAGCGTGGTCACCCACGGCTTCGTATGCGCCATGAGTCCTATGTGATCGGCGAGGCCGAACGAGAGGCCTGGTTCCGGGTCATGTCGGCTGCCGTGGGGGCTGAGGTCGAGGCAGGCGCCCTGAGCGACCAAGACGAGGCCGCGATGCTGGGATATTTCGCCCATTCAGCCAAATTCATGATGAATTCGCCGGAGTGACGGGCGTCTCATTTTTGCCCCTGACCAGCACCGATTCAATCGAGTGCATAGTCATGCAGAAAAATCCGCTGCCATCCACCAATTCCGGCTCAACTGCCGCAATGCTTGAGTCCCATCGGGCGGTCCTGCCCGAGTTCGAAGGTGACCGGGGGCCGACCCGGAAGCCAACCCGTGCCGGGCCACATGGCTGGGCCAACAGGAGGAAGTCATGACCAAGAGCGAACTCATCGCCGAGATCTCGAACCGGACGGGCCAGACCAAGGCCGACGTGGAGAAGACTCTCAAGTCGTTTGAAGACATCGCACACGAGGTTGTTGCCAAGGGCGCCGAGAAGCTGACGCTCCCGGGTTTCATCAGCTTCGAGCAGACCCACCGCAAGGCTCGTACCGCTCGTAACCCGCAGACCGGTGCGACCATTCAGGTTCCCGCCACCAACGCCGCCAAGGTGTCGGCTGGCGCAAAGCTCAAGGCTTCAGCAAAGGCTGGCGCCTGAGTTTCGCTGCAACTCAGTTTGTTAAGAGGGAGGGTGCGAAAGCACCCTCCCTCTTTCGTTTTCCGATGGATGCATCAAGACATGCAGTGCGTGCATCGTTGATGCCTTCTCCCACTAGTTTCGGGGAATGGCAACAACGCAACTCGCTGTCGGTGCGAAAGCGCCGGCATTCACCCTCGCTGACCAGACCGACACCAAGGTGAAGCTCTCTGGTTTCGCCGGCACCAAGGTGCTCGTGTACTTCTACCCAAAGGCCGATACGCCCGGCTGCACCACGCAGAGCTGCGGCCTTCGTGACATCGCCAAGAAGATTGGCGACACCGTCATCATCGGCATCAGTCCCGATCTTCCGGCCAAACTCGCCAAGTTCGACGACAAGTACGAACTTGGCTTTACGTTGCTCTCCGATCCCGATCATGTCGTGGCCGAGAAGTTCGGTGTGTGGGGCGAAAAGTCCATGTACGGCAAGAAGTACATGGGCATCGTGCGCTCTGCGTTCCTGATCGACGAAAAGGGCAAGATCGAGCAGGCCTGGTACAAGGTTAGCCCGAAAGACACTCCTGCCAATCTTCTTAAGGCGCTCGGCAAGTGAATTTCCCCGCACCTGCCGAGGTACTCCCGCATAGGCCGCCATTTCTGCTTCTCGACGAAGTCACCGAACTCGAAATCGGATCGTCAGCAAAGGGTTTGTGGCGGATCACTGGCGAGGAATGGTTCTTCCCCGGTCATTTCCCTGGTCGACCAACGCTTCCTGGTGTGCTCATGCTCGAAGCAATCGCTCAGCTCGGTGCCTACGCGGTGTTGAGTGATCCCGCATTCGCCGGCAAGTTGCCGCTGTTCGGCGGCGTTGAGAAGTCACGGTTCCGCCGTCAGGTTGTGCCCGGCGATGTTCTTGAACTCGAAGTCACGCTTGGCCGGATGTCGGCTCGTGCGGGCAAAGGTTCGGGCCGCGCTCATGTCGGCGGCGAAACCGCAGCCGAAACCGAACTCCTCTTCGTCTTCGCCGACGCCTGAGTCATGCCGAAAGCACTGATCGATACGCCGATCGGTGCACTCACTGTCATTGCCAACGACATCGGTGTTTGTCGCGTGTGGTTTGGCAATCTCGATGAAGACGCCAGCGGAACTTCAGTTGCTGACGTGCACCTCGAAACGGCAGTCATCCAGTTACGTGGGTACTTCGACGGAGAACGCACGTCATTCGATGTGGCGATTGATCGCACCGAGCGAAATGGTTTTCGCGGCGAAGTTTTGGGTGCGCTCGAAACCGTGTCGTTTGGGCACACAATTACTTACGGCGACTTAGCGGCGCGTGCTGGTCGGCCCAAGGCTGCACGCGCGGCCGGAAGCGCGATGGCGACAAATCCAATCGCCATCATCGTGCCTTGCCATCGAGTGCTGCCCAGTAGCGGCGGCATCGGACAGTTCGGCGGGGGAGTACCCGCCAAAGAGTGGTTATTGCGTCGAGAGGGAAGTCTCGACTGAGACGGCTCAGGCCGGCGGTGGGCCGATCACAACACAGCCGTTGTGGCCGCCGAAACCGAAGCTGTTCGAAAGCACCGGAGTAGGTGTCCACTCACGGGCCGCGCCCACAACGATGTCAATGGGTGCCATTTCGGGATCGGCGTTTTCATAGCCAGCGGTGGGGGGAATTGCACCCTTCTGCATACCGAGAACAATGCCAACTGCTTCGATCGAACCAGCGCCACCAAGTGCATGGCCAGTGACGCCCTTGAATGAGGTGACCGCCGGTGGTGTTGCGCCGAAGACCTCGGCGATGGCTGCGGCTTCGGCAGCATCGTTGAGCGGCGTCGAGGTTCCGTGGGCATTCACGTAGGTGATGTCGGAAGGCGAAAGTCCAGCGTCGGCAATGGCGGTGCGCATGCAATTGATTGCGCCAACGCCGCCAGGTGACGGTGCGGTGATGTGGTGCGCATCGGCGTTCGATGCTGCTCCCATGACCTCAGCGAGAATCGTTGCGCCGCGAGCCTTGGCCGATTCCATTTCTTCAAGGATCAACACACCTGCGCCCTCGGCAAGAACGAAACCGTTTCGGTCACGGTCGAAGGGACGAGACATGTTGTCCGAAGACATCGCCGTCATGTTGGTGAAGCCGGCGATGCACGTGGGCGTCATAACGGCTTCGGAAGAACCAGTGACCATGGCATCGCACAGGCCCGACACAATGAGTCGGTAGGCGTTGCCGATGGACTGTGTACCAGCGGCGCAGGCAGTGCAGGTGTTCTCGCACGGGCCTTGCCAGCCGTATTTCATGGAGATTGCCGCCGAGGCTGCGTTGGCCATGAGCATGGGGACCATGAACGGGCTGACGCGTCGGGGGCCTTTGTGCTCGTTGACAAGCACGTTTTCTTCGAGGGTGGTGAGACCGCCGATGCCGGTGCCGATCCAAACGCCCTTACGGGTGGGATCGCCTCCGACATCGCCGGCCATTGTCATTGCTTCGTCGGCCGCGGCCAACGCGAATTGAGCGAAGCGGTCGGTGCGACGCGCTTCTTTCGGGTTCGCGAAATACGGTTCGGGATCGAAGTTCTCGATGCGACGCAGCCCTTCGGGCGCGGCCGACAACAATCCGTTCCAGAACGCGTCGTTGCCAATGCCGCAAGGGCTGACGACACCGACGCCTGTAATCGCTACCCGACGCTTCGTGCTCACCGCTTCGACATCACCAGTTCGTAGGCTTCGCCAACGGTCGTGATGTTCTCGAGTTCGGATTCGTCGACAGAAACGTCGAACTCTTCTTCGAGCTTCATGACCAGCTCGACGAGGTCGAGGCTGTCGGCATCGAGGTCCTCGCTGAATTTGGCTTCCATCGTCACCTGGTCGGGTGAGACGGCGAGGATCTCAACGGCGCAGGCCTTGAACTTTTCGAAATCGTCACTCATCGGGTCTCCTTGGTATTCGGTGCGACAAACCTAGTCGGGGGTCGCATTGGTTTTGGTGCTGCTGGGGTTGTTAGCCGCCCATGCCGAGGCCGCCATCGACTGGCAGAACGGCACCGGTGATGTAGCCAGCCTCGTCGGATGCGAGGAAGGAAACGGCGGCGGCGATTTCTTCGGGCTGACCCATTCGGCCAGCGGGAACTGCGGCGGTAATCGATTCGCGCATGGCGTCGTCGACCGCGGCGAACATGTCAGTGGCGACGGGGCCGGGTGCCACAACGTTGACGGTGACGTTGCGCGATGCGAACTCGCGAGCGAGCGAACGTGCGAGGCCGATGAGCCCCGCCTTCGACGCGGCGTAGTTGGCCTGACCGGCTTGACCGATGGAGCCAACGACCGAACCGATGAAGATGATTCGGCCCCAACGGGCACGCATCATTTTCGGAACTGCGCGTCGGGCAACGCGGAATCCGCCGACGAGGTTGGCGTCGATGACGTCCGAGAAGTCGTCGTCGGTCATGCGCAGAACAAGTTTGTCGATCGTCATGCCTGCGTTCGACACGAGGATTTCGACGGGGCCGAGCTTCTCTTCGATTTCAGTGAACGCAGCCTCGACCTGTTCGGTGTCGGTGACGTCGCATTGCACGCAAAGGATGTCGCCAGCGTCTTCGGGTGCGGCGCTGCGGTGCGTGATCGCAACCTTGTGGCCTGCTGCCGCGAACGCTTTGGCGCATGCGAGGCCGATGCCTCGGTTTCCGCCAGTCACCAGCACAACTCTGCTCATGCGTTTTCCTCCGGAAGATGGCCAGTCCAGCGAACAATGGCGCTGGCCCAGCTCATACCTGCACCAAAGCCGACAAGCAGCACATTGTCGTTACGCTTCACTCGGCCGTTCTCGATTGCATCCACAAGTGCGAGGGGGATTGATGCCGATGAGGTGTTGCCGGTTCGGTGCAACACCATGGCGACGCGATCCATCGGCATGTCAAGACGTGAACATGCCGATTCGATGATGCGGATGTTTGCCTGGTGGGGAACGACGAGAGCGATGTCATCGGCAGTGAGATTGGCAGCGGCCATTGAGGCACGTGCGGAGTCAACCATGACAGTGACTGCTTTTCGGAACACCTCTTTGCCGACCATCGACATGTAGCCGCCGATGGGAGCCTCAAGAAGTTCCCGGGCCGAACCGTCGGAACCAAGGTCGAATGAAATGAGTTGTCCATCGCCTTCAACCGCTTCAAGGACAACAGCGCCGGCGCCGTTGCCGAAAAGGATCGCAGTGTTGCGATCGTCTTGGTCAGTGACTTTTGCCAGCGTTTCCGAACCGATCAACAGAATTCGCTTGAGGCCCATAGCGATAAGGCCGTGGGCTTGAACAAGTCCGTAGACAAAACCGGAACACGCTGCGTTGATATCGCACGCACCGCCGTTGATCTGGAGTTCTTCCTGAACCTGCGAGGCCGTGGAAGGAATTTGATAATCGGGCGTGGTCGTTGCCAGAAGGATGAAATCGATATCGGCGCCTGTGAGGCCCGCCATGTTGAGTGCGTTGCGGCCTGCTTCAACAGCGAGCCCAGCGGTTGTTCCGCCATGACGACGTTCATGGATGCCAGTGCGTTCGGTGATCCACTCGTCGGTGGTGTCGAGACGCGCTTCGAAGTCGGCGTTGGTGACGACGATGTCAGGGAGCGCCGTGCCCCAACCAGTGATCGTTGCGCCGCTCGGGGCTGGGATAGTCATCGGTTCCTCGGAGTGATGATGATCACGCTGTGCGCAACCAAGCGATGGGCTGGCTGGTTGTGACGCGCTCGCCTTCGACGGCGAGGACGCCCACCAAAATGCCGGCGAAAGGTGAGCGAACTTCTTGTTTGCCGACAAGACCGAGCACGGTGCCGGGAGTGAGCACAAACCCCGGAGCTAAATCGGCGGCGGGTGTGAAGACGCCAGCAGCGGGGCTCACGACCATGCGTTCTGTTGCGAAAAGATGTTCGCCTTCGTGGACTTCAACGGTTTCGACAGGCGCAGCCAGTGCGGTGAGGAGTTTGTCGAGATCGTCGGGGGTTGAAACCGAAAGGGTCTTGGCGTCGGACACGGTGCGCTTGGCCATGCCGGTGAGGACATTGCCGGGACCAAGTTCGACGAACACGGTTGCGCCGGCTTCGCCAAGGTTGTGCAAGGTCTGGCGCCAGCGAACTGGGCTGCATAACTGAGCGTTCAGAAGTTCGGTCCACTCGGCGCCGGTATGGGCACGAGCATCGACGTTGGCGTACACAGGAAGATCCGCTTCACGAAGATCGGCGGATCCGATCGCGTTGCGAAGTCGATCCCGTGCTGGCGCCATGAACGGTGTGTGGAACGCGCCGCTGACGGCCATCGACATGACCTTCTTGGCGCCGATCTCTTTCGCGATCTCCGACGCCGTCGCAAGCGCCTCGGGATCGCCGGCGATGACGACCTGTCCGGGAGCGTTGTAATTGGCGACCCACACGTCGCCATCGACGCGGGCGCAGGCAACTTCGACATCGTCGTCATCGAGCCCGAGGACGGCGGCCATGGTGCCCACCCGAGCGGTAGTGGCCTCGAGCATTGCGGCGCCGCGTTCGGCGACAAGCATGAGTCCTTCTTCGAAGGCCAGCGCGCCCGAGGCGACGAGAGCGGTGTACTCGCCGAGGCTGTGTCCCGCCGCAGCAGCAGGTTCAACGCCGAGACGCTCGACCGCGTCGAGCACGATCAAGCTCGTGAGGAACGTCGACAACTGCGCATTGTCGGTACGAGTGAGTTCTTCGGCCTCGGTATGAAGAAGGAGGTGCTCGAGATCTCGGCCAAGAACACTGGACGCTTCAGCGACGAGTTCCCATGACGGGTGGTCTCGCCACGCGTCTCCCATGCCGGGCTTCTGTGATCCCTGGCCGGGGAAAGTGAAGACGATCATCGTGGCGGTGGCGGCTTTCGCTCGTGGGTGAAGGGCGGTGGTGCTCTAACCATCGCTCTGACCCGGATGCGGTCACTTCGGTTTCATTTTCTCGGCCGGGACCGAGAGTGGTGTTCGTGCGGCGGGAGGGACTCGAACCCTCAAGCCCCGAAGGGCAGCGGGGTTTGAGCCCGCCCTGTATGCCAATTCCAGCACCGCCGCAGTGGTGCGGACGCCACGCTACCAACTGGCCGGAGGCCCCTCTTTCCACTTGGGTATGAGGCACTTGAGTGTCGTGGCGAGGCCGGTCCTACACTTCGCCGCCATGACCAGGGCGACATTGGAACGGCGGCTGACCGATATCGGTCTGCAGTTGCGCGACCTGCGTCGTGACTTGGCGATTGCCGACGAACAGTTGGCCCATTTCGCCGATGAGGCCGACGACGCCCGACTCCGGTCGCTGGTGTCGGAGACCCCGCTTGCTGAGCGGGAACATCGGACCGCCGCCCGCCATGCCGAGGCGATGGAACGGCACCGCAACGAGGTCGTCGCCGATATCGGGCGACTCGAGCAACAGCAAGATGAGTTGCTCGACCGTCTCAACGACGCCATCGGCTGAGCCGGTACGATCCTCGGACGGTCCGTAATCGGTCGGACCTCCACTCTCAAGGGGCTGCAACGTTGCCGACCCGTGTCGTCATCGCCGAAGACGAGGCGATCATCCGACTCGATCTCAAAGAGACCCTCGAAGAAGAGGGGTACGAGGTCGTCGGCGAAACCGGGCGTGGCGACGAAGCCGTCGCCCTCGTTCGTGAACTCAAACCCGAAATCGCCATTCTCGACATCAAGATGCCGGGCATCGACGGACTCACGGCGGCCCGACAGATCACCGCCGATCAGTTGTGCGCCGTGTTGGTGCTCACTGCGTTCAGTCAGCGAGATCTCATTGAAGAAGCTCGCGATGCCGGAGCGCTTGCCTATCTCGTGAAGCCGTTTCAACGCAGCGACCTTGTGCCGGCAATCGAACTGGCCGTCGGACGCTTCCGCGAACTGCGTGCGCTCACCGAACAAACAAAGTCGCTCGAAGAGCAGCTTGAAACTCGCAAAGTTGTTGACAAGGCCAAGGGCATCCTCATGGATACCCACGGTTTCACCGAAGCTGACTCGTTCGCCTTCGTGCAGAAGACCGCCATGCGCGATCGCACCACGATGCGCGCCGTCGCGGAATTGATCCTCGACGGCACCCTCACACCGGAGACCCCATGACCACGTTGATGCTCATCGACGGAAACTCGCTCACCTACCGAGCGTTCTTCGCGCTGCCAACCGACATGGCCACAGCCTCTGGTCAGGTCACCAACGCAGTCTTTGGATTCACCTCGATGCTCGTTAATCTTTTGCGCGACCAGAAGCCCGATCACTTAGCGGTGGTGTTCGACCGTTCCGAACCAACGTTCCGTCACGAAGCGCTTTCCAGCTACAAAGGAAATCGCGACGCCACTCCCGACCTTTTGCGTCAGCAGATGGGCATCGTGCGTGAAGTGGTCGAAACGCTCCATGTTCCGGTTCTCGACCTTGTCGGTTTCGAAGCCGACGACATCATCGCCACGTTGGCGACAGCGGCTGAAGCGCGCGGCGACAACGTCATCATCGTTACCGGTGATCGCGACAGCTACCAGCTCGTTCACGACCCACACATCAAGGTGCTCTACAACAAGCGTGGCGTTTCCGACTACGCGCTGTACGACGAAGCCGGCATCTTTGAACGCACAGGCGTGAAGCCAACCGATTACGTGCATTACGCCGCACTGCGTGGTGATCCCTCCGACAACCTTCCCGGCGTTCCCGGAGTTGGTGAAAAGACTGCAGCGAAACTGATCAATCAGTACGGCGGCATTGATGGCATCTACGAGCACCTCGATGAACTCACGCCGAAGCTGCGCCAAAACCTTTCTGAAAATGAAGACAAAGCGCGGATGAACATCGACTTGATGACGTTGCGTCACGACGCGCCGGTCACTGTCGATCCCGACGAACTGCAGATCGGCAATTTCGATCTTGCCGAAGTTCGCCAGTTGTTCGACTTCCTTGAGTTCCGTCAGTTGTTTGATCGTCTGGTCAGTGTCTTAGGTGTCGCCAACGAATCGGCCGAGGCTGCCAGCACCAGCGTTCTCGAAGCCGAGCGCACCGACGTCTCAACGCAAAAAGACGCAGTTGCGTTGTTTGCCGAGTTGGCCAAGGCCGACAGCCCTCTCGCTGCCGCTGGTGCCTGGGCAGGTGACGAAGGGCGATCGACCTTCGAAGGCGTTGCGCTTGTTACCGACGCATCAATGGGCGAGGTTGCGTGGGTCTCCGCCGAAACGCTGTCTGCGCCAAAGGTTGCCGCTGCGGCTGCAGCGCTGTTCGCCGACGGTGGCCGACCAGTTGTTGCTCACGATGCCAAAGCGCTTATGCGAGGTCTCGACACCTGCGGCATCGACCTTCGCTCGCTTGCTCTCGACACGATGATCGCCGCGTACCTGCTCGATCCGGCCGAACCTCGTTATTCGCTCGAACCGTTGCTTGACCGTTACGCCGACGCCCGTTTGCCGCAGGATGACGATCAAGGCGAGGGTCAGCTCGATTTTGGTGGAGCCGATACGTCGGCTCTTGCTCAGCGTTCGTCGCGCCGTGCGCTTGGCGTTAATGCACTCGTTGATCCACTGCAGGAATCACTTCTTGCTCGCGGACTTGCCGACCTCAATACCGATATCGAAGTTCCATTGGTTCGAGTGCTCGCCCGCATGGAAATCCTGGGCGTTGGCGTCGACGAAGGCGAACTTCGCAAGCTGCGCGATCAACTCGTTGCGCGTTGCGATGAACTGCGCGCGTTGATCTGGACTGATGCCGGTGAAGAGTTCAATGTGAACTCCACTGTGAAATTGCGCGAGATCTTGTTCGAAAAGTTGGAACTCACGCCGCAAAAGAAAACGAAGACTGGCTACTCAACCGATGCAGCAACACTCGAAAAGCTGTTGGGTGAGCATCCGATCATCGAACACCTTCTTGGTTATCGCGAGGTCGAAAAACTTCGCTCGACCTATGGCGAAGGACTTCTCACCGAAATCGCAGCCGACGGCCGCATCCACGCGACCTTCAATCAAACCGTTGCGAGAACTGGTCGATTGAGCTCCGATGCTCCGAACCTTCACAACATTCCCGTGCGCAGCGAACTCGGGCGCGAATTCCGCAAAGCGTTTGTGCCGGCCAAGGGCTACACGCTCCTCATCGCCGACTACAACCAGATCGAACTCCGATGCATCGCGCACTTGGCCGAAGATCCCGGTTTGATCGGTGCGTTTGAATCCGGCCAGGACATTCACAACGCAACGGCAGCGCGCGTCTTCGACGTCGATCCCAAAACGGTCACGATCGAACAACGCTCCAAAGCAAAGATGGTCAGTTACGGGTTGGCCTACGGCATGGAAGCGTTTGGCCTTGCGCAACGCCTGGCTGTTCCGATCGGCGAAGCGCAGCAGATTCTCGATGCGTACTTCGTGGCGTTCCCTGCTGTGCACGACTACATGGAACGTACGGTCGCCGAAGCGCGCGAAAAGGGCTACACCGAAACACTCTTCGGCCGTCGTCGTCAGATTCCTGAGCTTGCTTCCGATAATTTCCGCATTCGCCAAGCCGGCGAGCGCCAAGCGATGAACGCCGGTATCCAAGGTCTTGCTGCCGACATTTTCAAAGTCGCTCTCATTCGCCTTGATTGCGCGCTCGATGCTGCTGGCTCAACCAGTCGCCTCATCTTGCAGGTACACGACGAAGTTATTTGCGAAGTACCGCCCGCTGATCTCGACGCGGTTACTGCAATCGTGCTCGAAGCAATGTCGGGTGCATTCGACCTTCGGGTTCCCCTTGAGGTGAACCTTTCTCACGGCGACTCGTGGGCTGCAGCCAAGGGTTGATGTGACCGACGCTCCGGAAGGTCATTGGTTCGAAGGCATCGCCGATCATCTCGGCACCTCGTACCTGCGCTATTCGTTCACGATGGGTACGGCCAACGAGGTCGCGTTCCTTGTCGATGAACTTGGCTTGACCCCCGGTATGCGAGTTCTCGATGTTGGTTGTGGCCCTGGTCGTCACGCCTATGCGCTCGCCGAGCTCGGCATCGCAGTCCACGGCGTCGATATCGCCCAGACGTTTATCGATCTCGCCCGCGACGGAGCGCCCGAAGGCGCCACCTTCGAACGACTCGATGCCCGAGCTCTTCCATTCGATGGTGAATTCGATGCGGTCATTTCCCTGTGCCAAGGGGCCTTCGGCCTTGCCGGGGGAGCGGCGGCGGTCGGCCCCGACCCCGATGGCGTCGTGCTCGACGGGATGGCCCGAGCCCTCCGCCCCGGGGGCCGCATCGCCGTTTCGGCCTTTTCTTCCTATTTCCAGATTCGCTGGCTCGAAGACATCGACACCTTCGATGCCGATGCCGGTGTGAACCACGAATCAGCCCCGCTCCGGGCCCCCGATGGCACCGAAACCAACCGCGACCTCTGGACCACGTGTTTCACCCCTCGGGAACTGCGATTGCTCGCCGCCCGGGCCGGATTGCAGGTCGATGCGGTCTGGTCGGTGACCCCGGGGGAGTACGCCCGGCGAACTCCCGAGATCGATCGGCCCGAGTTTCTGCTCGTGGCCACCCGTCCACCGGTCTGACCTGCAGTTTGCGGGCTGGCGGCCCCTGTGGACAGGCGTCTAGCCTTGCCGTTCTTCCTCGCGCCTGTGAGGGAGATGTCCCATCCCCTACTTCCTGTCCATCGAAGAGAGAACACCTGTGTCCGAGCAGTCCACCACCGAAGAGGCCACACCGGCCGCCACACCCGTCGCCGAAGCACCCGCAGGTATGGGTACGTTCGCAGCCGACGGCACCTACGTTCCGCGTCAGGTGATCGAAGACGATCTTGGTGGAATGTCACTCGACGATGCGTACACCGCATCGATGGTGCAGGTTGAAGACGGACAAATCGTCGAAGGCACCGTGGTCAAGGTTGACCACGATGAAGTTCTTCTCGACATTGGTTACAAGTCTGAAGGCGTCATTCCTTCTCGCGAACTTTCGATTCGCAATGACGTCGATCCCTCCGAGATCGTTTCAATGGGCGATGTCATCGAGGCACTTGTTCTTCAAAAGGAAGACAAAGAAGGTCGTCTCGTTCTTTCCAAGAAGCGCGCACAGTACGAGCGTGCCTGGGGAACGATCGAAAAGATCAAGGAAGAAGACGGCGTCGTCAGCGGCCCAGTCATCGAGGTCGTCAAGGGCGGTCTCATCATCGACATCGGCCTTCGCGGCTTCCTTCCCGCATCACTTGTTGAACTGCGTCGCGTTCGCGACCTTGCGCCGTACGTCGGCCGCACGCTCGAAGCCAAGATCATCGAGCTCGACAAGAACCGCAACAACGTCGTGCTCTCACGTCGTGGCTGGCTCGAAGAGACGCAGAAGGAACAGCGCGAGGACTTCCTTGCCAATCTCAAGCCCGGGGAGAACCGTCGCGGTGTTGTGTCGTCGGTCGTGAACTTCGGTGCCTTCGTCGATCTCGGCGGCATGGACGGCCTCGTCCACGTTTCCGAGCTCTCCTGGAAGCACGTCGATCATCCCGGTTCGGTTGTGCAGGTTGGTGACGAAATCGACGTTCAGGTCCTCGAGGTCGATCTCGATCGCGAGCGCATCAGCCTTTCGCTCAAGGCCACCCAGCAGGATCCGTGGCAGGAATTCGCCACCGCCCATCAGGTTGGCGAACTCGTCTACGGCCGTGTCACCAAGCTCGTTCCGTTCGGTTCCTTCGTGCAGGTTGGCGATGGCATCGAAGGCCTCGTGCACATTTCGGAAATGTCGGCGCACCATGTCGATCTTCCGGAGCAGGTCGTCACGCCGGGTGAAGAACTCTGGGTCAAGATCATCGACCTCGACCTTCAGCGTCGCCGTATCAGCCTCTCCATCAAGCAGGCTGCCGAAGGTGGCGTTGTTGCTGCTGAGTACCAGGAGCACTTCGGTGAGCACGCGTACGACACCGAGGGCAACTACATCGGTGGCGAGACCACTGAAGCTCAGGAAGCATGGGCCGAGTACTACGCCGAACAGGGCGACACCTCAATCCCGCCGGTGCCGACAACCGCTGAAGCGGCTGCCGAGACCGACGCCGCTCCCGAGGCCGAAGCTCCTGAGGCCGAAGCCGCCGAGTGAGTCTCACCGGCCTCGGCCGGTGCTCAATCGAGACGCACGATCCCTAAACGCAGCGCGGTGAGAACCGCCTGCGTTCGGTCGCGCGCGTCGAGCTTCTGGTAGATCGACGCGAGGTGGTTCTTCACGGTCTTCTGCGAAAGGTAGAGCCGCGAGGCCACCTCGGGCGTTGAGCAGCCGTCGCAGATGGCCTGGAGAACCTCTTCCTCTCGGCGGGTAACGGTGACGGGATAACCCCGCCAATCGGTGAGGGCGGGACGGTTTGGGTGCATCGCTGTGTTGGTCATGCAGTTCTTGTCGGCCGGGTTGGCAAAAGTGTGAGCGAAATGCGCGGAAAAACATTGAGACGCGCTCTGGTACGTTCCGGCGATGCTTCTTCTTGGTCTTACCGGCGGTATCGGTTCGGGAAAGTCAACGGTCTCGGCGGAATTCGCTCGCCGTGGCGCGATCGTCATAGATGCCGATCTGGTCGTTCGCGAACTCCAGTCGCCAGGTGGTGCGGTGCTGGCTGCGATGGTCGAACACTTTGGCGACGGAATCCTTGCCGCCGACGGAACGCTGAATCGCCAGGCCGTTGCCGACATCGTGTTCAACGATCCCGAGCAACTGAAGGCACTCAATGCGATTGTGCATCCGAAGGTTGGCGAAGAAATCGACGGGCGGATCGAAGCACAACGCGACACCGACAATGTGGTGATTCTCGATGTTCCGTTGCTCGTCGAATCAAAGGCCTACGAAACCGAAGGCATCATCGTGGTCGATACCGATCCGGAGATTGCGGTGCAACGCCTTGTCGAGTTTCGTGGTTTCAATGCCGACGACGCGCGCGCTCGGATGAAGTTGCAGGCCACTCGCGAAGAACGTCGTGCTGTTGCCGCATTCATGGTCCCCAACGACGGTTCACAAGAAGACCTGATGGCACACATCGATGAGTGTTGGACCTGGATTCAGTCCAAGCGCATCGCTGACTGATCTCGTTTACAGCCCCAGGCGTCGGGCGAGATCGCTCATCATTCGACGATTGGGGTCGACGCGCTCGCGGACAGCTTTCCATTCATTGAGTCGCGGGTACATCTTTGGCAACAACTCGGGACGAACGCGGCTGTCCTTGGCGAGATAGATGCGACCGCCGACGCTAACAACAAGGTCGTCGAGGCGATCAAGTAGCGGCCCAAGTCCGGGGACGCCTGCGGGAATGTCGAGGGCGAGCGTCCAGCCGCCTGCAGGAAACGAAAGTGGCGCTGCGTTTCCTTCGCCGAAGGATTTCAGGACCGCGAGGAATGATGTGCAACCCGACTGACTGATCTGTTCAACAATCGTGGAGAGCGTGCTTGTTGCATCAAACGGAACGACGAACTGCCACTGCAGGAAGCCTGCAGGTCCGTAGATGCGATTCCAGCCGCGAACCATGTCGAGCGGGTGGAAGAACGTGGGAATGGACTGGATTTCGTCGCGTCGCTCAACCGGAGCTTTGCGGAACCACAACTCGTTGAATGCACGAATCGAAAGTTTGTTGAGTAGGCCCGCGGGCATGAACGGCGGAGCGCTTACGAGTTCGCCAGCGCTGTACTTATAGGGATCAGCACCGATCTTTGGTGCCGCTTCGTCGGCGCTGGCAAAGCGGCCACGAGTGAGTACTGAGCGACCCATGTTCGTACCGGTGGCCATGAGATCGATCCAGGCCACCGAGTAGTCATAGAGATGGTCGCCGCTGCGCATGAGTTCACACACAGCGTCGAGATCGGCGGCGCGGTCGGTGTCGACGACGAGTTGGCTTGAACCAATGCGAGGACAGCGGAAGGTTGCGTCGAGGATGACGCCCGTGAGGCCCATGCCGCCGGCCGTGGCCCAGAACAATTCGGGATCGCGATCGGGGCCGACTTCAACGACCGAACCATCGGCGAGTTGAAGGTGCAGTGAAACCACGTGGTTGCACCACGAACCTTTGAGGTGGTGGTTCTTGCCGTGAATGTCTGCAGCGATTGCACCGCCAACGGTCACATAGCGAGTGCCGGGAGTAACGGGCACGAACAAACCCTGGGGCACGAGTGCGTGCAGGAGGCGATCAATACTTGCGCCGGCATCGGCGGTCACGAGCACGGTGTCGGAGTTGGGATCTGATTCGTGAATGGTGAACGCGGCGACGTCGGTGGTTTCGATCACGGTTCCGCCGGCGTTTTGGGCGGCGTCTCCGTAGCTGCGACCAAGGCCGCGTGCAATCAGTCCACGTTCAAATGACGTGGGAAGGGCGCGCTGCAGTTCGATTGGCGAGGTGGGTCGACGAACATCCGCGCCCGAAGGAGCGGTGCGACCCCAGCCGAAGAGTTCGACCGAAGAGGGAACGACCCGAGAGGCCGCCGGTTCAGGAGGCGTAGACGGCACAGGCGTAGATGATCGCCCAGATCGCACCAGCGGCGAGCAGGGTTCGGTCAGAGAGAACAAGGTTCTCAGGTTCGGCGCCCTTGCCCTGTTCAAGCAGCAGGGCATAGCGAAGGATGGCAATCGCAAACGGAACAATCGAGAGCTGGAAAAGAACAGAACCGTTTGTTGATTCTTGAGCTGAGGCAAACGCCCACAGGCAGTAGGTAATGAGCGTTCCGGCGGAGAACACTGCTTTCAAATAGTTGAGGTACTGCGGTGTGTACGCCGCGAGTGCTGGACGAATCGTGGCGGCTTCTTCGCCAAGTTCCGCTCGTTCGCCCGCGCGTTTGCCCGTCACCATGAAGAGTGCGCCGAAACTGGTGACGATGAAGAACCATTCAGAAATCGGCAGGCCAGTTGCCGTAGCGCCACCGATTGCACGAAGAACAAATCCCGCAGCAACTGCGACGATGTCGAGAATGGGCATGTGCTTCAGCCATAGCGAATACACGGTGGTGAGTGCGAGATAGGCGAGGATCGTGAAGCCAAAGTCGCGGCGGATGAGAAACGCACCGCTAATAGCCACGGCAAGCAGCACGATGGCAAGTACAAAAGCGAGTCCAACGGGAACGATGCCTGCGGCGATTGGGCGGTTCTTCTTAACGGGGTGACGGCGATCGGACTCGATGTCCAGTGCGTCGTTGAGGAGGTAGGTGGCGCTTGCTGCGGCACAGAAGCAGCCAAAGGCACCAAGCGCATGTAGGTCGGTG
>Ga0114960_10001076_pt1 | contig 22341 bp, 10 predicted proteins | sample C_130625_MF_Meta_FD_92637 | JGI IMG/M metagenome (GOLD analysis project Ga0114960, IMG submission 92637) | Freshwater microbial communities from Lake Croche, Canada to study carbon cycling - C_130625_MF_MetaG | ecosystem: Environmental > Aquatic > Freshwater > Lake | place: Lake Croche, Canada... | reverse complement strand
TGGCAAAGTCAGCCGACCCCATTGAGAAGATTGCCCTAAAGGCTATGGCTCTTAGTGGAATGTCCGACACGGCGGTTGACGAAGCGGGAAAAGACTCCTCACCAACCCTGACCGCCGATTCCTCTTTGAACTAGCGGACGCACTTGGACGGACTGTGGGGGAACTGCTAGAAGGTTCCCCTGCCCACCGCCCATTAGCGTCGTCAGAGTTGGTGGAATGGCAGGCTCTTTATCAACTTCGTGCCTATGAGCAGGAACAAGAAATGAACAAAGCCAAAAACGGATAAGCGATAGTAGGCTTACCCGTAGGGTGACTAATGGATGAATCATTACGGCTAAGAATCATCGGTGACCCTTCAGGGGCTATTAGTTCCCTGAACCAAGTAGAAAAAGTTGCCCAACTCACCGCAGACAAAATAACCGGCTCTTTCAGCCACCTTGGCAGTCTGTTTAAGAGGACTATTGGGTTTGCTGGTCTAGCCGTTGGTATTGACACGGCGATTGAAAGTGCCTCAACGCTTATCAACCTGCAAAAAGCACAGTCTCAAATCATATCCAACCAAGCCAAGCAAAAAGGCTCGTTGATAAGTCTTGATAAGTTCCAACTAGAGGGCAGTGCCAAGTCTTATGAGTGGTCGTCTAAGTATTTAGATAACATGGCGACACAATTGTCGTTGTCTAACGCCATTTCCAAGAACGAAATTGTAAAAGCCCAAACGCTATCCATCACCAACAATGACCTTCTAAAGTTTTACAAAACTGGTGGAAAGTATCTAAAGGACAACCTGACCTATCAGGAAAACGGTCACGATGCGATGCAGGCAACGTTGCAGACCGCAGCCAACCTTGCCGAAGTCACGGGTCAGGGTGTCGGCGGTTCGATGAAAATACTGAACCGAATAATGGCTGACCCTGCAAAGCGTATGTCATCTATGTCTCGTATGGGTATCCAACTGTCCAAAGCCGACCAAGACCGCATCAAGCAGATATCAAAACAGAACGGTTTGGTTGCGGCACAGGGGGCTTTGCTGACCGCTTTGGATAAGACCTACCACAACGTCGCTTCATCCGCAGCGTCGCCTGTTGACCTGCTGAAAAACGATGTGGCTGTGATTTGGCAGTCTTTGGGTCAGGGTCTTATCCCCGTAGTTGACGAACTTTCTAAGGCTGTCGTGCCTTTTGTGACACAGTTGATACCTGTACTGAAAAACATGGCAAGTCTTATCCGAGACACCGCCGAAACATTGGGTAAGTCGCTCGGTAATCTTTTTGCCGACCTTATCCCTCTCATTGACTTAGTGGTGAAAGGTCTACTGCCAGCGTTTTTTAACTTGATTACGCCTTTGGTACAAATGGCGGATGCCATTATTTCGCCGTTTGCCAAAGCCTTTGAAGTTCTGGTGGGTGTTGGTACTAAAATCGGGCCGTTGTCACAGGCGTTTCAGGACATGGGAACAACCATTGCCAGCAACCTGCAACCAGCCATTGACTTCCTCGCTAAATCTTTCAAGTCAATGGTTGCCGATGGCACAATGACCAAAATGATGGACAGCCTCCTCGATGCCTTTAAGGGTCTTGCCCCCATCCTGCCTCAGTTGGCTCTTTCGTTTGCTCAACTTGTCATCGCTATTTCACCAGCCTTTATCGCCGCTTTGCCTGACATTGTAAAATCGTTTAACTTATTCACAAAAATCTTGGTCGTCCTCACGCCACTGTTAACAACCGTTATCGGCTGGCTGACCAAACTAGTAAGTTTTTTCACTGGCAATAAAGGTTTGACGGGCGTTATCGGCGCACTTCTCGCCATCTGGTTCACCAAAAGTTTATTCTTAACCCCTGTTATGGCCGCCGCTAGCGGTATTGGGATGCTGATGGGCAAGTTAGTCTCGCTCGGTTCGGCTACCAAAACTACTGGTGGGCTGTTTAAGTCGTTCTTTAGTGGTGGAAAAGGTAATCGTTTCGGCAATATGGCGGAATACGGTGCTGGTCGTTTGGAAAAAAACGTTGCAATTTTGCGTAACAAGGCTGGTACCGCATCGGATGCATACGGAGAGGGTAGTTCCAAGCACAAAAAGTTGTTAGCACAGGTTGAGGCTGCTGAGACAAGGGCAAGTCTCGCCCGTGGCAGACAGGGGGCTGTTGCCAGACTTGGCGGTGGCTTTATGGGGGCGGCAAGAGCCTTTTCTGGCTTTGGTCTGGGTAACGCTTTTCAGCCAACAAACCAAATGGATGCCACCAAGCAGAACACGGCGGCTCTCATTGACTTGACCACTGCGCTGAAAATGGGAGCCGGAGGCACCCTTTCAGGTGGCTATGGCGGTTTTGGTGGAAGCGCAAGTGGGTACGAGGCACTACACGGCAACCTTTCACGGACGCCTGGTTCAGCACACAACCCTTATATGCAAGGGCTGGAAGCCCTTAGGGGCAACTTGGCTGCGAAAGAGGCAGAGCAGGCAGTTGCTAAGAGTGGCATTCTTGGACGCATAACTGGTCGCCTAGGTGGTGGAATTGGCAAAATGGGCGGAATGCTCGGCGGTATTCGTGGAAAAGTCGGGGGCATGGGGATGGTCGGCAAGGGTCTACTAGGTGGAGCCGCTGGCTTGGCAACAATGGTTGCAGGCCCGCTTATTGCCAAGATTCTACCTAAATCCGTTTCGGGTGTCGCTAACGCCGCCTTGGGTGGTGCGTCAATGGGAATGATGTTCGGCCCGTGGGGTGCCGCCATCGGTGCCGCTATTGGGGCACTTACCAACCTATTTAACACCTGTAAGCCTTTTCACAAGTTTGTTATGGACATCGCCCATTGGATTCAGAAGTGGGCTACCCGTATTTGGAAGGACATTTTGCCTGCGCTGAAATGGGTCGGCAAGATTATGAAAACCCTTATCTTGGCTTCCGTCAAGGCAATAATCCTTGAATTCAAGATTCTTTGGGGGATTATCAAGTTTGTGTGGAGAATTCTCATGGACGTGGGCAAGTTCATTGGTAGCGTTCTGGTCGCCTACGTCAAGGCATTTATCCAAGCGTGGAAAGACGTTTACGGCGTTGCTATGGCTGTCTGGCACGGCATTCTCAGTGGTGGAAAAATGTTGTGGGGCTGGTTGAAGTCCGCCTTTGACTTTTTGTCCAATGCTGGAAAATGGGTGTGGGCTAACCTTTACAACGGATTTGTAACTGTTGCCAACATGATTATTTCAGTATGGAATAGCACTTTGGGCAACATTCTTGGGGCGGTTGGCGTAAATGTTAAGGTCACCAAACTAACGGCAATGAAAGTTCCCAAGTTCCACTCTGGCGGTATCGTGCCCGGTAGCCCCGGCAAGGAAGTTCCTGCCATCCTTCAGGCTGGTGAAACAGTCCTTTCAATGTCACAGACCCGTGCTAGGGCTAACGCTGGTAGCGGTGGGCAACTGTCCGTTCACCCCGGTGCGGTGGTTATCAACATCAACGGTTCAGCCGACGAAAAGGTAACCGCCCAAATCAAGAGCCACGTTGAAGGTCAGTTCAAGGAACTGCACCGAACCCTAAAGGGAATGGGTAGGTAGTAAAATCCGCAGAAGCAGGGTAAAGTAATGGGGAGCCGCCAATGAAAATCCTTACACTCAACCCCATTTCCACCACAACCGTAACTGACAACTTGGATGTGGTCGGTGCGTCTGATGGTGCCTCCGCACAAAACGACTTGACGAAACTTGTTGTTGGCTCTGTCACCAACCCCTATGGGCACATAGATTCCGCCCACGTTGAGGATTTGTCTAAGTTCTTTGCTGGCTACACACAGTTGGGTTCAGCGACCTTTGGGGGCGTTCCTTACGCCTACGGGCAATCACGCTACCAAATCATACCCGAATACGCAAATGGTGAAAAGTGGGCATTTGTTAATGACGTGTCCAACTTTTCCAATGGCGAGTATGCGGTTATTTTGGAAGGCTCGAACGACTACACGCCAGACCTACTCTTAGCAAACTTCACCATTATGAATGAAACCCTCCCAATTACGGGTTCTGGCATCATTCCGGTAGTGGCTTCAGCACAACCCAATGTGGACTTGCTGCCTTCGAACGTTGGCGGTGGATTAAATCCAACAATTTCTCTCGCCGCCCCGTTTGAGAACGCACCACTCACAACGGCGCAACAAATTATCCCTGATTATTTCACTACCACCAATTGCTACTCTTCTGTTCCGACCACCCCTTGGCCTAGCGGCGTAATTACAACGACCAACGGCTCAAACATTGTCAGTGTTTCCAGCAACGACGGCATTGTTGTTAACCTGCCCGTCACAGGCCCTTACGTTCCTGCAAGTACCACGATTACCGCCAACAGCAATGTCGCCACTTTGACGGGTGTCACGTCCAGCCTCGCATCCTCAACCGCCACGCCAACACTGACATTTACGGTGTCTACTTATTCTGCTGGAATACCCTTTGCCACTGGCGACAACGTTAGCGTTTCCAATGCAACCCCTACTGTTTACAACAACGCCACAGGGGGTTCGGTCATAACCGCTGCGACGGGAAGTTTCACCACCTCTGACCCACACTCTTACAGCCTTAGTGCGGCTACCGGCAACGGCTCGCAGGTTTTCTTTAGTTTTTATGCTTCAACGGACAGTACCTACGCCGTTGGGCAGAACATTTTGGTCAACGGTACGGGCGTAGCGGCGTTTAATTTCACCACACCACAGCAAATTACGTCCTACTCCGTATCTGGTTCGATTGCTACGGTGGGAATTACCTCAACCGCTACCGGAACTTGGGTATCGGGTGGGTACATTACGTCTAGTTGCCAGACTTGGGTGGCGAGCAACGCTATCGCCACCGACCCCAACCAAATCACCATGTCGCAAAACGCAACTGGTTCGGGTGTAATCTTTTTTCCAAACAATGTTGTAACTTTCACCAACGGCGACGCAGGTGCGCTTGTCGCAGGTCAAGTCATAACCGACGCTAACAACAACTATGTCGGTATTGTGCAAAGTGTTGATTCGTCGGGCTATTTTGTCACCCTTGTTTCCAACGCCTCTACAACACTTAACGGTAACACCATTTTCACCTGCTCGTTAATTTCCAATTTGGATAGCACCAACAGTGGAACGCTGGTGGTTGACTACTACGACACCAAGGGTAACTACCTTGCGGTGACCAGTGCCAAGCAAACCGTTTTCGGGGCAATAGCAAACCTGACCGTCACGGGCTTGCCAGCAACGGGCGTAACTAGCGATGGTAATTTCATCACCTATACCGCCCCAGCAAACACGTTTATCAACTACGAAATTGGGCAATACGTCACGGTTTCGGGTTTTTCACCTACTAGTTACAATGTTTCTGGTTTTATTTTTGGTGTCAGTTATAACACTTTTACTTTGTCGGGAACAGCCACCGCTGCCGTTTCGGGAACGGGGTCGGTTGTTGCTAATGGCATTACTTATTACTCGGTCAATAAAGGCTTTTCGTTTGGCGAAAGCGTTTCCGTAACTGGATTTTCCACCACCGCCTTCAACACATCTGGCTTTGTTACGGCAATTTCAAACAACACCTTCCAAATTGATTCTGTCCTTGGTGCTGGAACAACGGCTACGGGTATCGCCACGGTGTCGCCCAGCAACCTTTACGCACTACCTAGTACTTCCACCTCATCTGTCACTAGCGCAAGTTCTATTGCCAATTTTTCTGTTACCTACAGTTGCAACAACAGTTTTGTAGCAGGACAAGTTGTTACTGTCACGGGTTTCACTACAACGGCTACCGCCTACAACCTGACGGGCGTTGCCATCGCTAGTGCCACCCCAACAACCTTTACAGTATCTACCCCTTATGTGACATTTAGTGGCTCGGCAACAGCCACCGCCAGGGCAACTGTAAACCCTGCCGTTTATGACGCAAACGGCGTTCTAACCGGCTACGCATCGGCTGCGTACAACGGTTCCACTTTCACCACAAATATTACAAATTCTTCGGTGGCGTTCAACTTTGCCTCAACGGGCATTAACGGCTCTTCCTCTGTTGCTACTGAAATCGTGGATGGACAGAATGTTTTTCCCGTCAACGTCTACGACCCAAACCTTAGCCCAACGGCTTATTCCGCCAGTTCTTTCACGAACGATGCGTCGGGTCTTTTGCCCGGTATGTGGTTCGGCGGTCTTTACAATTCGGGCACGACAATTATCCCCCCGTGCCTTATCACCTACGTCGACTACACGAACCACACAATTACCCTTGCGTCGGCAGCGTCAACCAACCTTTCCACCGACGTTTCGGGTCAGTCGGCATCAACGCCCGCTTACACTCTTTTTGCCACGACCAATACTGCCAGCAGTACCCTTTACAACAGACTTATTACGGGAACCGTAGGATTTAGCCTCTCTTCAACCGTCACCAGTATTGCCTCAACGACCTTTACGGCGACGGCAACCACGAGCAGCGCACACGGATTTACTGTTGGTATGCCCGTCACCATTCAGGGTTCGTCTGACACTAACCACAACATCACCGCCATTGTCCAGACCGTTCCAAGCAATACGCAATTCACTTACAACTTGGTTGTTTCTACCGCCGCCACGGCAACGGTAACCGGAATGTCCGCCTCCACTTCAATGATTGACCGCAACAGCGCAACCACTTTAATCACGGGTGTAGCCACGGCTTCGCCCATTACCTACAACGGTGACGGCTCTACCAATGTAGTTTTCACTACGCTGTCAAACGCATTTAACGTTGGGCAATATGTCACGGTTCAAGGCTGCTATCAGCAGGCATTTAATACGCAATACGCACAAGTGGTGGGCATAGGTAGTTCGGGAACGTCTTTCACCCTCAACTACCCAACCATAACAATTTATGGCTACACGGTATCTGGCTCAACCAGCGTAACCATTACCAACTTCAACAAGAACGAAGTGTATTCAGGAATGACGGTTTCCAGCACGGCAATTGCATCGGGAACAACCGTTGTTTCCGTTTCTGGTAATCAAATGGTAATTTCCAAAACGGCGACGGCCACTGGCTTAACCAGTTTCTCTGTTCAGTTGCCCCCTTCTTTTGACGCAATCAATTCGCCAAATGCCCTAGCGACTACCACTCAGTCCATTCTCATGTTTAACGCTAACGGTGTAATGGACATTAATTATGTCGTTGGTAAGGCATTGGTTGGAACTTCTACCGCCAGCAACTCTTTGTCTGTGGCGATTCCAGCAACAGCCAACGGCTCGCAGTTTGTCGCTATCAACGGCGTTTCGCCCTACAACATTTTAGTTGCCGACTTTGTGTATGGCACGGGCGTTCCAATGGGAACACAAATCGCAGCGACGGGATACACGAGCGGCACCATCACCACCGCAAGTGCTACGGCTTCTGCAGGAACGGTTACCTACAACGGTGCGTCAGGATTTCACCAATTTATCCCCGGTCAGACGGTCAGTATTTCTGGCACCACTGGCTCAAATGCCAACAACACCGCCGCCTATGACCTTTCCAATGCTTATGTCACGGCTACTTCTGCCACAAGTTTCACCGTCACCGACCCCACTCAGGTCAACGTGACCAGTGTGGCAGTTGGTGGAACCGCCACGGGCACTCGAACCCTGACCTACACGGTTCCGTCGCACAACTATCAGGCTGGCGAATGGGTCACAACCACGGGTATTACCTCAACTGCCACTGCCAACCAAGCGGCTTTCAACGCCACTTTCCAAATAGCCTCAGGTTCCCCCACCACTATTGTTCGTAGTGGAACTGTTGCATTGGCATCAACTGCGTCTGGGGCGGGTGGCTACATGACCGCCGTTATTGGAACGGTTACTGCTAGTGGTGGAACGGCAAATAGCGAGCAATTTTTGCAGTTGTCTAACAACATCACTGCTGGAACCACAACCCTCAACGTTTACACGGAATCTTCCATAAACACCAACTGGACACCTGGCGCATATTCATTTGGCATTCTGAGCGCAAGTGCTACCGCAACGGGTACGCAGAGCGTCACCACCTATTCCCCCTCCAACCCTACCAATACAACAACCGTCAATAATGGAAACTACACCCTTGACTCAGCACTTAAAGGTGCGTTTTACAACCCCGAAACGGCTTTTTTTAACAGCGCACCTGCCGTTTGGTCAAACCAAGCGTATTTAGCAACCACCAATGGCAACAACTTTTTTGCCAACATTACGGGCGTTCCATCGTATAAAACGCCCATCCAAATCACCAGCCTTCGGTCAACGCCGGTAGCACAGATTACGCAGGGTTCTACGTCGGCAACGGTCTATGTCAACAACACAACGGGTTTCACTATCACCAACAAATACATGGTGCAGGGTTTTGTATTTTCCGTTACTTCTACCAACCCCCTCAATAATACAATTACGGTTTCACCAGCATTCTCCGTAAGTAATCCTTTTGTCCTGAACGCAACCCCCTATCCCAACGGCGATGCGACCCGAAACAACATCTACAACTACGAATCAAGCGGAAATAACGTTTATACCTACATCCAATCAGGCTCTTTCCTTAATTCCACCACCTTTAATTACAGTGGTCAGGGTTCGTTCTTTACAAGTTCCAACATCACTCGCCATCACAACTTGGGTATGTATGTTGGTGCTTACCCTGCTGGAAACCGATACTTCGGCTCCTACACAAACATTGACTTTGAGAAAACCTACATCACCCCACCGTCACTAGGAAGTCACGTTGGAACAACCCTTAACCAGCCGATTTCAGCACAATTGGATAAACAGTTTGTTGTTAATCCTGCCCAAACGACCTTCAACACCTACACAACGGATGGCTATGTCACCGTTCCCAATCGCACCTTTGTTGATTTAACACTTGGGTCGGCTGGTGGAAACAGTATTCGCTCTAACTATGTTGTGATTATTGGTTCGGGTACGCATCGTGAGGCGGTGCTGATTAGCGGTCAGTATCAAACCACGGACAACTCTGACGTAACCACATACGGTGCTGGCCCCGTTGTTTGGCAGTTGGCAGAGGGTCAGTCTTTTCAGTACGACCACGTTGCCAACGAGCCTGTTGTCACGCCCAACGTGAACTTGGGTCAATCATTTATTCTTGGCGATGTTGTTTATTCCATTAGCGCAGTAACGGCTGGTTCGCCCAGCGTCGGCTACGTCACCTACACCACCGCACAACCCCACAACCTAGCCATTGGCAACCTTGTTTCTATCAGCAACTTCACGCCGTCGGGTTACAACACGGTGGGGGCAACGGTTCGCACGGTTCCAAGTTCCACCACCTTCTCAATTGCCAACGCCACAACTGGTTCGCCAACGGTCAATGGGGCTATGACTAGCCAGAACGTGCGGATTGTTTCAGGACTTGGCAATTTGGAAATTGGACAACCGATTTACTCGCTTTACGGGAACATCCCCACAGGAACAACCGTCACGTCAATCTTGCCCAATACCGGAAGCACCGACGCTGGCTTGGTTGGTATTAGCCAGTTGGCAATAAATAATCAACAAACCGTCATTGGTATTACCAATGCAGTTTTGGGTAGCGACAGCAACAGCGTGCTTTACACCGCCAACAATAACTTGGTAACGGGTCAAGCACTTAACGTGTCGGCAACGGCGCAAGTTCAGGGTGGTGGCACGGCATCATGGAACTACGCCCCGCTTGGAACGTCAGTTATTGACGCTACTTCTACGTCTTTTTCCACCGCCCTGCCGTCGGCAAATCCGTTTGCGCCAATCAACTTGACGCAAATCATTCCCAACGGTTCAAACATTAGGATTACGGCTGGTTCCTACGCTGCTGGCTACACCACTTATCACTACACCCTGGCGTTTCCCAACTACAACATTCAAGCCAATTGGTATATCAACGTTACTGGAATGACCGTAAGTTCTTACAACGGAACATTCAAAATCAATTCAGTTTCGTCACTGACAAATTATGGTTTTGATGGTACTTTCACCGTACCCTCTCTTGCCCACACACCAACAGCCATAACCAATCAAAAAGGTGTTGCCGTTACGTCCAATATGTCAGCGGCGGCATATTTTGTTGCGACATCGGGCATTACGGCTGGTGAAGTCGTCAATGTTTCCGGTGTCACGCCCAATTCTTACAACGGCACTTTCACCACTGCAGCGACTGGGAATGTATCTGGAGCCGACTATTTTGTGGTTTCATACCCGACCCCTGCATCGGGCATAGCACGCCAATCGGCAGTCACCTCCACTAATGGTGTGGTAACCGTTAGTTTCACATCCGTAACGGGTGGAGCAACAGCAATCAACGACCCACTTGGAACGGGATTCTTAAATTCCCATCCCACCAATACTCCCGTTCTTGGCGGTGCTGATTTTGGCACCGTCGCCGCCCTTGGTTATCGTGCATCACCGTCAATAATTGGAAGCAATCCTTCAAGCCCCACTAATGCCACCGTTGAGGCACACACAACCCTTAACCAACCGTGGCTAGTGTCGGGCAATAATGGAACTGCCGACATTTCCACCACCCTTACCGACAGCGCATCTGCTGGCTCTACTACTTTGAGTATTGCTAAAAAAGACGGATTTCCCAAGGCATACCCCACCCTTACCCGAAAAAATGTGGCATTTCTACCACCCAAATTGGGACGACTCAACGGGTCTTTGGAGGCTGGTTCTATTGGAATTCCACTAGCCGTTAGTGATTCCATTCCGAATAGCACGCCCTTTTCTGTCACCCTCGGCACGGAAACCGTTGTCGTGGGCAGTATTAACAACAGCAACGGTTCTATCAACTTGACGGCGTATTCCTTTACCGGAACAACAGCAAGTGGAACCCCAACAACCATTTCCGGCATTGTCGCCTCGGCTTTCTCTTACCTAACAGCCGGTCAAGGGATTGTGGGTGGTGGAATACCTGCCGGAACAACCATTTCTACGACGGCTTCGGCTTCTGGAAGTATTACGATTTCCCAAGCGGCGACGGTCACCTTTGGAACACTCATTTTCACCCTTGCTACTTCGAAAACACACAGCGACTTGACACCCGTCACTCTAAAGGCGATGCCGGTTGGGATTCAGTACACAACATTGGAAGTGCCTTATGTCTGGTTACTACAAAACCTGTCGGTGGGTGCGACATATTCATCATTTTCCACCACACCACTAGGGTGCAATTTGTCAGCCGGAACGGCTTTTTATTTACAATCCGGCAATTACGGTCAAAGGGTTTTTCTAACCGCTTCTGCCGCCGCAGGGTCGACCACTCTTCTTATAAACAATGGGTCTGGTGGTTCATTCACCTCTGAATACAACTACGCCGCAACAACGGCTTCGGCTGGCGTGATTACAAATCCGGGCGCATACTTGACTACTGGAACTGGTGCATTTTTTAACGACCAGCAAACCATGATTATGTCTCAAAATAACAACTATCAGCAATTGACGGTGGCACGAACTGTGTCACAAAATACCCAATCCGTTTCCTTTGAGGCGTTTAGCCCCAACTACGCATACGACTCTACCGCCCTTGTTTTTGCCCCATACCCTGTTTCACTAGATGCGGGGGAAGCGTTAGAAACCGTTTACCCCATCACACTACCCGTTTCGCAATCGGGCGATGGTTATTCTGGCCCATTTACCGTAACGGTTTTTTCACCACTTATCAAGAGCCACACACAGGGAGCGTCGTTCCAATATTGGGCTTGGCCTGACAGTCCCAATATTGGTGACGTTACTTACCGACCCGACCTTGACGAATTCTTTATGTATGATGGTTTAGACTGGAGGCTTTCCCGTATCTTGGGGATACAGGGGGTCTACGGTATGTTAGGTGCAACCAATGGCTAGTAGCCACAAGTTTTCGTTTCAAATGCTTGACCCTTTGACGGGGGCTTTCACCACCGACGACAGTTTTGTTAGCACAAAATCAACCGCTTACGCCACTCAACAGGGCGGTATTCGTTCCAAAGACCCCAATGGCGACGAGTGGACACAAAAAGCATTAAGCCGAGCCATAGTAAAACAAACGGCTTCTATTCCTCAAAATCAAAGCGTTGGCTTTCGTTCTGTTGGCGTTCAGGCAACATTCAAATCAGCACCGACAGTGAGCCAAGTTTCGGTTGCTCCGGCAACGCAGTTGACCTTTACGGAGGGTGCTGAAAACGACATTAGTTGGGTTTACAAAGACTTTGACAACGACCCCCAAACGCAATGGTCGGTGAAAATCTTTGACCAATTTACATACGAATCCGCTACTTTTTCAGCCGATAATTCTGCCCCCATTTGGCAACAGTCGGGTAGCGATGCCAGCACGTCTATTTCACTAGACAGTTATTTGCCACAAATCACGGGAACCACTGCTTACAACACGGGTTTTGTCGACGGTGGTGTTTATTACATTGCCGTTAAAGCCGCCAAAGACCACAACCAAACACCATTTTGGAGCAGTTGGGCATACCTGCAAATTACCGTTTTCATTGACCAGCCCAAGCCCCCTCTTATGTCGGTTTACACCAACACTGCTCAGGCAAGTAATACTCTTGTAATACAGTCGTCGGACAACCTGCTCGGTGACAACAATGGTGGAATGGCGCAAACCATTGGCGATTGGCGAACGACCACTAGAGACACCGCCCAAACAAGTGTCTTCTACGGACACACGGCTACCACCAACACAAATGCCCTTTCGGCTGGCACATACATCACCACCCTCAATGTCGGTTCTACGGGCTATCTAGCCACCGTTGGTGGGCTTTTGGCGGGCGCAAGCACGGGAAACACATTTACCGTTTCTGGTAAAAACGGAACATTGACCGCTGCAAACGGATTTCCAATTTCAGGAACCTTTTGGGTGACTATTGGTAGTGAAAACATTTTGGTAACAAACGGTATGAACGGCACAACAACTACGCCAGATACTTTTACCATTGTTTTACGCAACTACAACCCATACACAAACACTGGTGGTTCGGGAACGGCACACAATCAGTGGTCGCCCGTCATTATTGGACTTCAAAACGACATTTTTACCGGCTCGGCAGGGGAACTGGTTTACACCTACGACGTGACAATGTATGGCAAGCCAATTGCTACTCCCGGCGTAGTTCGCTGGACTGCAATTGGCGCAACCGCTACGTCTGACGCAGGCAACCCTGGCAATATCACCTCTCTTGAAATCACGCAGGGGGTTGACCCCCAGCACAAAAACGAGCGTAATTATTTTTGGGTCAAAGACCCCGGCAACTTGCTGAAGGCAAATATGTCCGTATACCTTAACTATGCCAAGTGGCGTACAAGCATTACAAAGATTACATGGATAAACAACCCAAACGGCGGTGGTGGGCAGTGGAAGCGTCAAACAACGATAGCCGCCCTTGAACACCCGTTGCTGCCGAGCCAAACCATCAAAATCGGCAATACTTATGGTTTAGGTGAAGCCGTTACCATTAAGTCTGTAGCCACCGACCAGATACAAAACGCAGCACCCACCCTTGTTGGGAACACCACGGGTAATATATCCGGCGGGCCGGGTAAGCCCATTACCCAAATTGACGTTCACATGGCTACCGACGGGTCTGGCTTGGGCGGTTCTGGCACCCAAAATGTCAATGGAACCACCAAGACTGGCACCAAAATCCGCATTATTGCTCCAAACGGCAATTTTATTGATGCTGAAGTCGCTAAAGACGTTCACTGGGCAGGAAAGCGTCAGGGTGCGTGGTTCTGGGGTTGGGATAAGGTCACCATTCACATTAAGCCCATTTCTTTTTGCAAGCAGTTCAAACAAAACATTTTTAGCAACAACACCGGAGCCTATTTCCAAATTCCCGATGGAAGTCGTGTCCAAATCCACGGGGCGTATTCTCCCAATCCCGTCAAAAAAGTAACCCTTACGCACGACTACGGTCAGGGGCAATTCAAGGGAATTGTTCTTGGTAAGGGCGACCACCTTATTGTTCCACAAACGGCAAAATTGCCCTCTTACGGATATGCCGGAGGACACTCCGCTTCTGCCATTTCACCAACTACTTACACAACCCCACAGTGGCAGGAATCACGCACCCAGACACTCAATTTCACCATTGACCACTTAACCGACAAACCGCCAATTCCTTTTCGTAGGATTGCCCTACCAACATCGGGAACGGCTTTCCCTTCCTTCAACTCATTAGTGGTGACGGTTCCGCAATTTAATTGTTCGTTTGCTAATGGGTCAAGCACGATTTCAGCACTTTCCAACTCTGATGCAGCCAGCCTTGTTGTGGGTATGGCGATTACGGGAATCGGCATACAGAGTGGCACAACGGTTACTTCTGTTTTGGTAACCCCCACTGGCAATTCCATCGGTATCAGCCTGCCGACAACGACAAGTGCCAGCGCACGCCAAATTACAGTTGCCGTAGCGTCAAATGCCTACCAAGACTACGAAGTGGTCATGACTGGTGTTCCCATAGGAACAACCATTATTTCCAATACGGCTTTGTCGGGAACAACTTTCACTATCACCCTTTCGGCAAGTGGGGTCGTACCCGTTGCCTCATACAATCCGTCGACCGGGGCACCCGTTTACAACACTGTTGGGTCAGCGTCGTTCATTCCGCCAAATGCTCACGTTATTCCAGCAGGCTCTACGTCTATCCCCGTTTGTCCCGTTCAGGTGAACTTCAACTATCCCTTTCAATGCCCTGTTCGCATCCAATATCCGGCTCTTTATGGCGACAACGCACTATTTATCAAGCCGCTTGCCGCCGGAAGCACCAACACTTCGGACATTTCACTAGTAAAACTAGCAAATGTGTCTTGGACTTCAACCAATAATGTTCCGGTGGTGGCTGGTCAGCGATACGGTTTGGCTGGTTTTAGTCGTAATGTTGTTGGAACTGGAACGCCAGCCTTTACGCCATACATTGACTGGTACAACGAAGTCGGTGATTTGCTCGCCAGTTCGTCTGGTCGCCACAGCATCACCACCCCGTACTTCACTGGCAACCTAAGCGGAAGCACAACCATTGGTTCTGTTTCCACCACAACGGGTCTTGACGTTGGCAATGTTTTGTCGGGTCAGGGCATTCCATCTGGCGCATACATCGTTTCTATTAGTTCCAATTCCATTGTTATCAGCAGTGCCGCCACCATTACAAAATCTGGTGTAACTATTTCCAATAGCACGAGCCTGCTACCCGGTGCGCCAATTACCTTTACGGGAACTACGTCAACCGCCTCAACCACAATGACTAGCGTTTCCAGCACAACGGGTTTGGTGGTTGGACAATACGTTTACGGTTACGGCATCCCAACCGCAACCAAGATTGCTTCCATCGGTTCTGGGCAAATCACCCTCTCCGCAACACCCACAATCGCACAAACGGGTGGCACGTTCCGCATTGCCTCAACAGGATTTCCAATTGGCGAAGTGGGTGGTACTTTTTACTACTCTCCAAATGGTCAGTGGGGTCAGAACTGGACACCTAACGCAATAACGGGAACCGCCCCGACGGCTCACGTTATTGCCAGCGCCGCCACGTTTAGTGGTTCTGGTTCTACGGGAACATACAGCGTTCCTGCTGGAATAACAACTGCACTTTCCGCAGGTGCGGTTATTGTTGACGGCAACGGTTTCACCACAACCCTTACTGCTTCCGCATCTGTCAGTGCAACGTCGGTCAGCGTTCGCTTTAATTCCCTGCCCTCTGGCGGTAGCACGGGCTTGTTCGCCAGTGCTACTCGTGCCGTTCCACGTTTTCAGTGGATAAACGCTATTGCCGATGACGTATATGCCTTGTGTTCGGTTATGTTCCGTGCTTTGACCCCAAATCTGCCAAACAGCAACTACGTTGCACTCAATACGCAAATAGATAACCTGCAAGTTCCCGTAGCGTCGGCATCGTCGGGATACTCGTTTGACTCTCTGGTCATTAATTCCACCACTAAAACCAACGGTTCAGAAAGCATTTTCCTACTTGACCCAAGCATGGACTACGGAACAAGAGAAGTGGTGAAGGGCAAGAACAACCAAATTCTTTGGACTTCCCTCACCTCCGCCGTTGCCGCTGGCGATACAACGATTTCACTAAACATCAACGAAAACTTGGCATCTGGCGGAACCCTTGTTGTCGGCTACAACACAGCCAACGCTGAAACCGTAACTATTGCTTCTGGTTGGGATGGGAACAACCCCATTCCCCTCAGCGCACCCATTTTTTACAACCACCCCATCAACGACACGGTGTATGGATTTACGGTTGGTGTTAGCAACGGCGTTATTCAGCCACAGGCAACGGGAACGCCCGTTGCGGTATTCAACTGGAACACCGACGGCTGGATAAACACGCCAAAGGCACACTACGGTTTGACTATTCAGCGCAGTGAAGACGCTGGCAAAACTTGGGTCACGCTCCGTGATGGTGGAAACGTATCTGTCAACTCACAGGGCATAGCAACCATTACCGACTACGAAATCACTCCGGGCGCACAGCAGTTGTACCGTTCGTGGGCTACTTGGACTTCACCATCCGCACAACAGTGGCAGGGAGAGCCAACGGGTTCTCTTACCGCACCCATTATGGCGAACACTCAATGGTGGATTTCCAGCACCAGCAACCCTGCGTTGCGTTATCCGTTGCTTGTTCAGAACGCCTTTAGTGAAACCCAGAAGCACACGTCTGGCGTAATGTATCCGCTTGGCTCACGCTACCCAATCACCATCGCTGGTGTGGTCGGTGGTCGTGACGGTTCTATTGACGTTATTTGGAACGACCTGCCCAACTGGCAGAACTTCCTTGACTTCCTACGCTTGGGCGAAATCTACATTTTGCTTAGTCCGGTGGAAAACAAGAAGTTCTACATCTTTATCAACAGCGACGTAACGTGGGAAAACAACGCATCGTCGCAACCGTGGCGCAAAGTTACTATTCCCTACGTTGAGACAGCACCGCCGAACTACGGCTACACCTACGGGAACTAGTCGTGTACGCCATGAGTCAAAAAATGAGCCAATCCCTTCAAGGGTCGCACCGCCCAATGATTTATGTCGGGGTTGTTTCTATTGACGGTGTGCAAACCTACATACCCGTTGATGACGGCTCGGTAACCGTTGACCGAACCAGCCAAGATGTGCGACGCACCCTTAATTTCACTACGGGCGCACAAAACTTAGTGCCGCTCGCCAACAACGACCCACTTCAAATTTACGGCAACCACGTCTATGCCTATCGTGGCGTGGTGTGGAACCTTGATGAAATTGACCAAAACCTTTACACGGCAAAGTTGCCCTTGTCTAAAGAGTGGCGTGTTCCAGCAAACGGGGCATACGAACTTGTGCCTCTTGGAGTGTTCCGAATCAACAAGGTTTCCATTGACGAATCAGAGGACAGCAACATCAAGATTTCGGTAGATGCTTCCGACGTTTCATCAAACATTGGTAAAAACCACTGGACTAATCCGGTTACGGTTTGGAAAACGCCCTACTCGGTTCCCGTAGCAAAAACGGACACCACACCGGAAGCGCACTACTCGGCAACCAGCACGCAAGAAGCAATCAAAATGCTCATTACAGACCGTTGGCCTCTGAACAACGCTTTTGGGCCTCCAACCTTTAACTTCTCTGGCATTGCCGACAAGAACCTAAACAAGCCCGTTATTATGGGTAGCCAAACGGTTTCCACTAGCGGTTCCAACTCCCCGTGGACGGACATTACGGCTCTCGCTACCGCCCTCAACGCCGAACTGTTTGTTGATGCTGATGGAGCATTTAACTTGCGTAGCGTGCCCGACCCCAACACCGTTCCTGCCGTATGGTCATTTCTAGATGGCGAAGGTGGGCTTTTGACTAAGGCGACGAGAGAACTTTCAGACTCCAAAGCCGTGAACTACGTCATTGCCACAGGTGAAAACACGGGCGCAACCACGCCACTGCGTTCTGTTCAGACGGACAATGACCCAAGTTCACCTACTTATTACAAGGGAACATTTGGTCGTGTTGTTGGCATGGAACCTGGTAGAAAAAAACTAACCACACAAGCCGAAGTGGATAACGCAGCCAAGACTTACCTGAACTGGTTTGTTGGTGGCGACGAAAGTACCACCATTGAGGGTGTGGTGAATCCAGCCCTTGATGTGGGCGATGTAATTCGTGTGCGACGACAGAAAATCGGTATATTTGACCACGCCGCCGTTGAATGCCAACTAGGGGCAGACATTCCATCCAACCCCACACAACCTTTGACGCAGTTGGTAGTGAAATCTGTTTTGAAAGATATATCTGCTGGCACAAAACTGTTGATTACTACCAACTATGGCAACCAAGCCCTTACTGTGGATAAAGCGTGTAAGGCTGGCTCTACTATTTTGTATGTGGAACCTTTTTCACCAACGCAGAACTACCGCAAAGATGCCATTGTCTGTCTCGGCGCAACCCCTACCGACGGTGCGGTGAACTACTACATTGACAAATTGGAAATCCCCTTGGGTCTAGATAAGACTATTTCCATCACCGCCCGTGAGCGTCGTGTCGGAACCAAGAAGGACGCAGTTCGTATTGCGGAGTACTCGCAGTAATGGGAACGGACTTTCGGGATTTAGCCAACTCTCTTGTAAACAACAAGCAGTTTCACCTGCCCGCCGTCGACACTTGGCGCATGGGTGTAGTTGCTGGGTACGACCCTGCCTACAACTTTGACAGCGCAAGCGGTGGCTACCCTGCGGTCAGCGTTCGGTTGGCTGGCGACGAACGAATGATGCACGGCTTTCGTTTCAGCGAACATTACATACCAAACTTGGGCGATACGGTTTGGGTGGTTATCAGCCCCGACGACGGCTGGGTTATGGGTTCGCTACACAATCACGCCTCTAACACTGGTGGAAAACGCTCTCCCATGACCCTCCTGGGTCAAGCCTCTGCCATTGGCACAACCAACCCTGTAGTTGTCGCACCCATTCTTCCAAATCGCCTGTATCGCATTGAGGGTCAAGTAAGTTTCACTACCACCACGGGTTCGGCAAATTCATACTCCTCCACCACCGCCTACCCTGCTGGCTCTGTGGTTACTTATGGTGGAAACTACTATCAAGCGTCTACGGCACTGTCGGGAAATTGGTCTGTCTTAACCACTTATCAAGTGGGGCAAATCATCAGAAGCACCGACAACGGTTACTACGTTTGTCTAGTGAAAAGCCTTGGTGGGTCTGCCCCAACGGCGACTTCGGCAACTTGGAGCCAGACGGGCGTTTCCGCCGCCTCGCCATCAGCACCGTATTGGACTCAATCAACCAGCGCAGTTCCCGTCGGTCAAATGATTTTGAAGGTATCCCAGCCCGGTAGTTCTAGCCCACTCGTCTTGGGCACTCGTGACGTTCAGAGCAACAGTTCCTACCAAATGACGGGGATTCAGCAGTGGTCTGCTACCAACAGTGCCTTGTGGTCAAACAACGCATGGACTACTCATTACCCCAACAGTCAGTATGCGTGGACTTTGGAAGTCAATTCTTTGTCGGCTAACCACTCGCAGGTGAACGTGGCAAGTAGCCAAATTGGTATTTACGATATGGGCGTTGCCACATAACGGGATTTCCAAATCACGGTTGTATCATTCTGGTATGGCTCAACCATACGTCATTGGTGCAATCATCGCCGCCGTTCCAGCAACCCTCACCTCAATAGCGGCGTTGCACGGAATTCATAAAGGGCGCAAAGAGAACACCGACGACCACGCAAAGGTTGTAGACGGACTTTCCAAATTGGGAATTCGTATGGAACGTTTAGACACTCGCATTGAGAGTGTGGACATCAAAGTGGAAAAGACCGACCTACGCTTTGACGTTATTGAGGATAAGATAGAGCGTCACCTTGGATGGCACAGAACCCAAGCCGAATTGGACTTGGAACAATCACTAAAGAAGGATGTTCCCTATGGCTTCAACCCCAACAACAACTGAATCAGCACCAGCAGTACCGACGATTGACATTCAGGCTTACGGCAAGGACTTGGTGCGCTACGCAACCCCCCTGCTCGTTGGCTATGCGACTACTCTCGCCGCCAAGTCAGGCTTTAATCTGAAGCCACAGGTCGCCTTTGGCTACATCGCCCCCTTTGTTTCTGCCGTCTACTTTGCGGTTATCACTTTCGTGGAAAAGAAGGTTCCGGTTTTAGGTCGCTTGCTCGGCGCAAAGAAGCCAGCCGTCAAGTAGTAGTATCACCACAGGCGTTGCGATAGGCACGCACAGTGGCCGTCTTAGAACGGCGAAATCCCCACCTACCCAAATAAGGGCTGGTGGGGATTTCTATTTCGTAGCGCAGTGCCGTGCTACGAAGTTGCTCTAGTGAGAGTGGCGGGCGGAGAGGAAGCCACCCCCACTAGAAGCGATTTTAATTACTCGGACACCTTTACGCTTGTGCTGATTCCGCCCTCAACAGGCGCAAGACCGTCAATGGCGACACCAGTAGTCGGGTCAAGAACTGCGCCTTCGGCGTAGTCAACACCCTGCTTGATAACCGCAAGGTTTGCCTCACGCTTGGTGCGAACCCAATCGCCGTGACCGTTGGCTTCAGCCCACGTCAAGAATGCGTCAAGGTCGGTAACTTCAACCTTTGGCGATACGACACGGCTCGTCACCTTGCCGTCGGGGAAGTCCAGCGACTTGCGACCATCAGCGTCGTTCTCACGAACACGCATAAGGTAGTCACCCAAGATACGCTCAAAGTATTCAACGGTCTGACCATTGGCGACGGTGTTCTGCTCAACCCAAGAGTTGATACGGTCAAGTTCGACCTGTGCCTGTGCATTCACCACGTCAATACGACGCTGTGCCTGTGCCAACCGACGCATAGCCCAAAGAGCCTCGTCGTCATTGTTAATAGCAAAGGCGTTGCCGTAGTCAAAGCCTTCGGGCTGTCCAATAGTTGCCAGAAAATCCTCTAGCGACTGTTCCATCATTTCGTTTGGCATTTTGCCTCTTTCTTTAATCGGTTAACTTCGTTGATACAACTTTAGCGTGGTTTAGTCACGCTGTCAAGTCTTTAACGAACGGTAAGTTCGTTGGCGTACTTGACGGCTGACTCAAATCGGTCAAATGGGTAGCGACCACTACCAAAGACGACGGTGTAACGACGCTCGTAGCCTTTTGGGTTTTGATTCACGATGATAGTTGCTCGTGGCTCATCGCCGTAAATGAGTGCGTCTTCACGTTGCGCCTTGTTCTCAACGTCGGGGTCGTATTCGTATTCCATAATGGTTTCCTTTTGTCTGTTATCTGCTACTCAACCAGCATACAGTATGGGTGCGACAAAAGCAAGTCACCGCCAAAAGCCCTACAAACAAAGGGCAAACGGCATACTTGACGACGGTGTAGTTGGCGGCTACACTGCGAGGTGACGACTCCGACGATGTGTTAGAGCAGATTAGAAAAGAGAACCAAATGTCCTTATTCACCAAAGCCACAAAGGCGCAGGCGAAAGCCCGTGTTGCCTTTTGTGGGCCGAGCGGCGCAGGCAAGACCTATTGGTCGTTGCTATGGGCTAAGAAGTTGGCAGACGGAGGCAAGATTGCCTTTATCGACACCGAGCGCAGTTCAGCGTCGTTGTATGCCGACAAGTTTGACTTCGACACCCTGTCGATGTCACCGCCGTATCACCCTGACCGTCTGATTGACGCTATCAAAAACGCTGAAGCCGAAGGCTATGCCGTAATCGTGATTGACTCCCTCACTCACTTTTGGCAGGGCAAAGGTGGCGTTCTTGAAATCGTGGACGAGGCTAAGGGTCGCTTCGGTGGCAATCAGTACATGGCTTGGGGCGTGGGAACACCACTCCAGCAGGCGATGGTTGATGCGCTACTCGCCTTTAACGGTCACGTCATTGTGACCATGCGTTCCAAGACCGAATACACGATGGAAAAGAACGACAAGGGCAAGACCGAAATCAAAAAGGTCGGTATGGCTCCCCAACAGCGTGACGGTATTGAATACGAATTCACGTTGGTTTTTGACGTGGACATTCAGCACCGTGCCGTTGCGAGCAAAACCCGTTGCGACACTCTCGCAGACCGTTCGTTCCAGCCCAACGCCGCCGAAGAAGCCAGCGACATTTTCTTGACTTGGCTTACCGCAGGTGACCCGTTGCTGACACAAAACGAGCGTGACGCTATCGACAACCGAATCAAGAAACTGACCCCTGCCCAACGCCGTGCGCTTGGAGCAGAGTGGGCACGACTTGGTTTGCCAAAGGTGAACGCCATGACCGAAGGTCGCCACGCCGAAGCCCTTGCCCTAGTTGCGAGTGCCGACACGCTGGTTGAGGAAACTTCCGACGAGGAAGTTCCAGCCTAAAGTTCCCTCAGAGGGGTCTAAAAGCCCCGTGAGCCGATTTTATCCCCCTTGTGTGTGGTTAGCCATAC
>Ga0114960_10001075_pt1 | contig 22343 bp, 21 predicted proteins | sample C_130625_MF_Meta_FD_92637 | JGI IMG/M metagenome (GOLD analysis project Ga0114960, IMG submission 92637) | Freshwater microbial communities from Lake Croche, Canada to study carbon cycling - C_130625_MF_MetaG | ecosystem: Environmental > Aquatic > Freshwater > Lake | place: Lake Croche, Canada... | reverse complement strand
GGCGGGGCAGCCACCCAAATCAATTGGACTTCGCCTGTTGGTAACCCCACGAAAGTTGCTTTAATCCAAGGCAATATCCCTCAAGAAATAAAATGGGATGAGGCTATCGCCATCCAAACTGTGAATCAGTATTTAGGCATGGCCAAACAAGCACAAGCTGAATTAGTCATCCTTCCAGAAACGGCCTTGCCGCTAGCAATTGATTTAACTCAAAAAGACATGGTGCAAGACCAAATATTGTCGCCATTCAAAACTATCGCCATACAAGACCACAAAGCTATTTTGGTTGGCGCCGTCTCACAAAAATTAGAGGCTTATTTTAACACTATGCTGGGCATCTCAAGCAACAATGCTGTTCAGACATATCACAAGTCGCACTTAGTCCCATTTGGTGAATTTATTCCACTTAAGTCAGTGTTTGGCTGGATTTATCGAGATTGGCTCAATATGCCGCTCAGCGATTTAAGCCGAGGAAGCCAAGCTCAAAAACCTATGCAAATGGCGGGACAAAAAATAGCGGTAAACATTTGCTACGAAGACGTATTTGGCGAAGAAATTATCCGCCAATTGCCTGAAGCGACATTACTAGTAAACGCCAGCAACGATGCCTGGTATGGACGCTCAAACGCGGCAGAGCAGCATTTACAGTTCTCGCAAATGCGCGCTTTAGAAACAGGTCGCATGGTGCTTCGCGCCACCAACACTGGTGCGACAGCGATCATCAGCAAAAAAGGCGATGTGCTTGCAACCGTCCCGCAATTCACTACCGTCATCTTAAACGGGACCGTTCAAGGGTACACAGGCAGCACGCCCTTCATCCGCTGGGGCAATTGGGCGATTATTAGCCTATTATTCATCGCGTTAATTCTTTTATGGGCGCGCAAAAAGAAGTAAAATCGCGAGTTATCACTTACGTCGCAAAGTTGCGGCTTTAATAACACCAAGAAAACCAATCATGCTGACGTTTCAACAGATTATTTTAAACCTGCAAAACTACTGGGATAAGCAAGGCTGCACATTGATGCAACCTTACGACATGGAAGTCGGCGCTGGCACTTCTCACACTGCCACATTCTTGCGCGCGCTTGGTCCAGAGCCATGGAAAGCCGCTTACGTGCAACCAAGCCGCCGCCCTAAAGATGGCCGCTACGGACAAAATCCAAACCGCTTACAGCACTACTACCAATTCCAGGTCGTACTTAAACCAGCCCCAGCGAATATTCTTGAGCTTTACCTTGGCTCACTAGAATCTCTTGGATTCGACCTCAAACAAAATGACATCCGCTTTGTAGAAGATGACTGGGAAAACCCAACACTAGGTGCATGGGGGCTAGGCTGGGAAGTTTGGCTTAACGGCATGGAAGTCACCCAATTCACCTACTTCCAACAAGTGGGTGGAATCAACTGCAAACCGATTACGGGTGAAATCACTTATGGTTTAGAACGCTTAGCGATGTACCTCCAAGGCGTTGATAACGTTTATGACCTGGTTTACTCAAAAGGTGTGAATGGTTCAGCTGATGTGAAATATGGCGATGTATTCCATCAAAATGAAGTCGAGCAATCGACCTACAACTTTGAGCAGAGCGATGTGGATTTCTTGCTGACTGCATTTAATGCCTACGAGAAACAAGCGCAGCACCTCACTGAAAACAAGCTAGCCTTGCCTGCTTATGAGCAGGTGCTAAAAGCGGCACACACCTTCAACTTACTCGATGCGCGTGGCGCAATCTCAGTGACTGAGCGCGCGGCTTATATTGGCCGCATTCGTAACTTGGCCCGTGCAGTGGCCGCGGGTTATTTAGATAGCCGAGCCCGCCTTGGCTTCCCAATGGCCCCAAAAGCATGGGCTGATGAAGTATTAGAAAAAATTGAACTAGAGAAGCAAGCACAAAATAAAAAGGCAGCAGCATGAGCAGCAACAATCTATTAGTCGAACTATTTGTCGAAGAGCTACCGCCTAAAGTGCTCAAGAAACTAGGCGAGTCCTTCGCTGGTTCTGTACTAGAAAGCCTAAAGGCACAGGCCTTAATAGCAGAAACTAGCGTCGCAACAGCCTTCGCTTCACCTCGCCGTTTAGCCGTTCATATCACTGCAGTGTCATCACAAGCTGAAGACAAAGCGGTTTCACAGAAATTGATGCCAGTGACTGTTGGTCTGGATGCTAATGGCAACGCCACCCCTGCACTAGTCAAAAAACTGAATGCGTTGGGTGCTGACGAGTCCGCTGTCGCCAACCTCAAGCGTGAGAACGATGGCAAGGCAGACATCCTTTTTTACGACGCACTGGTTAAAGGCGCATCATTGGCTGAAGCTCTTCAAAAAGCCGTTGAAGAAGGCTTAAGCAAGCTGCCGATCCCTAAAGTGATGACCTACCAACTAAGCGATGGCTGGGAGAGCGTCAACTTTGTGCGCCCTGCACATACCCTATTGGCTTTGCATGGCAACACAGTCGTGCCTGTCAGCGTGCTTGGTTTGCAATCTGGCAACAGCACACAAGGCCACCGCTTTGAGGCAAGCGTCTCGCCTGTGGTGATTAAAGATGCTGATAGCTACGAAGCGCAGATGCAAAACGAAGGTGCTGTCATCCCTAGCTTTGATGCTCGCCGCGCCGAAATTGTGCGTCAACTAACTGCCGCCGCACAAAAGCAAAACCTTAAACCGATTGAAGATGATGCCTTGCTCGATGAAGTGACAGCCTTGGTTGAGCGTCCTAATGTGTTACTAGGCCAATTTGAAACTGAGTTCTTGGAAGTACCGCAAGAGTGTTTGATTTTGACTATGAAGGCGAATCAAAAATATTTCCCGTTGCTCGATGCTAACGACAAGCTCACCAACAAATTCTTAATCGTTTCTAACATTAGCCCAGCAAATCCATTCAAAGTTGTTGATGGTAACGAGCGCGTGGTTAGACCACGCTTAGCAGATGCTAAATTTTTCTTTGACCAAGACCGCAAAAAAACCTTGGCGTCTCGTATTAGCAGCTTAGAGAAAGTGGTTTATCACAACAAGCTAGGCACGCAAGCCGAGCGCTCAAAACGCGTAAGCGATTTAGCCAAAGCGATTGCAAGTAAGATTGGCGATGCCAACTTAGCATCTAAAGCCGAGCAAGCCGCGCAACTTTCCAAAGTGGACTTACTAACCGACATGGTAGGTGAGTTCCCTGAGTTGCAAGGCATCATGGGCCGTTATTACGCGCAACATGAAAAACTCGATAACGACATTGCTTTTGCGATTGAAGATCACTACAAACCACGTTTTGCGGGTGACGAATTGCCGCGCAATCAAGTGGGTGTGGCGGTAGCGCTTGCAGATAAATTAGAAACGCTGGTTGGTTTATTCAGCATCGGCGAAAAACCGACTGGTGATAAAGACCCATTTGCACTTCGCCGTCAGGCATTGGGCATTATCCGCATGCTGATTGAGTGCAAACTCAATATTTCATTTGAGACGATTATCGAGCTAGCCCTTCAGCAATTCAAAGTGGAAGATAAAGCAGGTGTTTTAGCCGCAATTACCGAGTTCTGCTTTGACCGCCTGAGTGTGAATTTACGTGAACAAGGCGCAAGCGCTCAAGAGGTGGATGCGGTATTAGCCCTCAACCCAAACTTGCTGAGCGAGATTCCAAAACGCTTGGAGGCTGTACGCGCATTCTCAGCACTTGCAGAAGCGCCAGCGCTTGCTGCTGCTAACAAACGTGTTGGTAATATCTTGAAGAAAATCGAAGGCATTGTTGATGCAAAAATCAATGACGCCCTGCTGCAAGAGCCATCAGAAAAAGCCTTAGCAACAACGCTCGCTAAAATCAAACCAGAAGCTGACGCGCTATTTGAAAGCGGCGACTATACTAACTCTCTCAAAGCATTAGCAGCGCTCAAAGCACCTGTCGACGACTTCTTTGATAACGTGATGGTGAATGCTGATGACCCAGCGCTTAAAGCTAACCGACAAGGCTTGCTAGCAACACTGCATCAAGCCATGAACCGCGTGGCTGACTTGTCTAAGCTGGCGGCATAAGCATGAAACTCGTTGTGCTAGACAGAGATGGCGTAATTAATTTTGACTCCGTCCATTTCATCAAAAGCACCAACGAGTGGATTCCAATCCCTGGTAGTTTAGAAGCCATCGCCCTACTCAACCAAAGTGGCTATCGGGTGGCGATTGCGACTAACCAATCTGGTATTAGCAGGGGTCTTTTCGACATGGTGACGCTCAACGCGATTCACGACAAAATGCACAAGGCGCTTGGCCAACTTGGGGGCAGAGTGGATGCGATGTTTTACTGCCCACACTCATCTGAAGACAACTGCGCTTGCCGCAAACCCAAACCCGGCATGATGGAAGAGATAGGAAAACGTTTTAGCCAAGACATGAAAGGCGTGTCAATTGTAGGAGATGCTTTACGTGACCTCCAGGCGGGGGCGGTATTAGGCATGCAACCCATGTTAGTTCGCACAGGCAAAGGCGAGGAAACGCTAGCGGCTGGTGGATTGCCAGAAGGCACTTTAGTGTTTGCTGATTTGGCTGAAGCCGTTCAACACATCATTTCTTAAAAACTTGAGACAAAACAAGATGAGATTAATACGCTCGATATTGTTCAATCTTGGCATGATTTTAATCACGCCAATTTTCTCAGTGCTGGCAATCTTGCTTTTTCCTTTACCAGCAGTCCTGCATTCACGCATCGTCAGCAGCTGGGCTTACCTTGCAATGTTCTGGCTTAAAATCACTTGTGGCCTAAGCTTTCGCGTCATCGGCAAAGAAAATATCCCCAACCACTCTTGTATCGTTTTAGCCAAGCACCAGTCTGCTTGGGAGACCATCGCCTTTCAAACTATTTTCCCGCCGCAAATTTGGGTGATGAAGCGAAGTCTTTTGTGGATTCCTTTTTTAGGTTGGGCGTTCGCAGCACTTCGCGCCATCGCGATTGACCGTGCCGCAGGTCGTGAAGCACTCAAGCAAATGGTTGACCAAGGCATGGATAGACTAGCCAAAGGTTTGTGGGTCATCATCTTCCCTGAAGGCACACGCATCGCACCAGGCAAAAAAGGAAAATACCATATCGGCGGCGCTTGGCTGGCCACCCATACCAAAGCGACCGTCGTGCCGGTGGCACATAACGCTGGTGAGTTTTGGCGTAAAAATTCATTCTTAAAAACACCAGGCGTGATTACGGTGAGCATTGGTAAGCCGATTGAAACTTCTGGCTTAAAGCCTGATGCGCTGAATCAAATGGTGGAAGAATGGATTGAAAGCGAAATGCCGCTTTTAAGAAACCGCTAAGATGACACAGCTCCATTTGCCTATCCCCAATGGCGAAGCAATTCCTTACACCCTAGAGCGTCGCGCACGCAAAACTGTTGGTCTAAAAATCAATCACAATGGCTTAATTGTTCATGCTCCAACGCGGCTTTCGCAAAAAGAGTTAGAGCGTATGTTGCTGAGCAAAGCAGATTGGATAGTCAAAAAACTACAATCTCAGCAAGAAAACCAACTAGAGAAATTCATTTGGCAAAATGGCGCATCACTGCTATTGCTAGGCAATGCCATTGAACTATCTGTTCGCATGGATTCGGTGAGTCGCGCTTTGGAATATGAACCAGGCCGCATATCAATTGCACTGCCCACCCCCAACAACCAAGCCAGTATCGCTAAAAAAGTGCTGCTATGGTACAAAAAACAAGCGCAGACTGACTTCACAAGACGTATTGCATTGCTAGCTGCGAAGCTCGGAGTGGAAACACCACCACTCTTTTTAAGTAGCGCACGTTCACGTTGGGGAAGTTGTAATAGTCGCGGAGAAGTGAGGCTGAATTGGCGTTTATTACAAGCCCCGCCCCACATTATTAATTACGTGGTGGCGCATGAGTTAGCGCATCTAAAAGAAATGAACCACTCTGCTAAGTTTTGGGCAACGGTCGAGCGAATTTATCCAGAGTACAAGACTGCAGAAAAAGAACTCAAAGCTTGGTCGGCTAAGCTGCACCTTATCTGAGTATAGGCTATCAGGAAGACTCGATCGTCAAAGCAAGTTAATGAAAATCCTTAGTGCTTATTCATGAACACTGATAGGGTGACTTTTGATGTAAGGCGTATTATTCATTCAACGCGATGCAATGACTGCAAAGCAACTTAAACAAACATTTGGAGAATTATTATGTGGACAAAACCAGCAGCTACAGAAATGCGTTTCGGCTTTGAAGTAACAATGTACGTAATGAACAAATAATTTTATTTAAGAATTGTTGTTTAAAAAAAGACAGCCTAGGCTGTCTTTTTCTTTGAGCGACGCTCATTTAAGTCGAAGTGCATTCAAGACCACAATCAAAGAACTGACTGACATCCCAATTGCGGCCATCCAAGGACTCAGCAAACCAGCTGCGGCGAAGGGCAATGCTACTAAGTTATAAGCAATCGCCCAAACAAAGTTTTGCTTAATCACGCTGATGCCAAATCGGCTCGTCGCCAGCGCGTGTTCAATTTCTAGCAGGTGTTCGGTGAGTAACACCACATCACCCGTTGCCGTTGCCATCTGCGTGCCGCTCCCCATGGCCATGGAAACTTGTGCGCCCGCCAGGACTGGCGCGTCATTGATACCGTCCCCCACCATTGCCACCACTGCACCTTGCGATTGCAAAGCATGAATATGTGTCAATTTATCTTCTGGTGAGCAGGCGGCTTTCCAGTCATCCACGCCAACCAATTTGGCAAAATGTGAAACTGCCTCAGCAGAATCGCCACTCAAAATCGAAACTTGCAGGCCTTGTTGTTTCAGTTTTTGGATGAGTTCTTTTGCCTCTTGACGGGCTTGGTCTGCAAATACAAAAGTTGCGAGTAAGCGCGTTTCATCACTTAGCCAAACCACAGTTGCCCCTGTTAAATACTCTTGCGCTAAATCAGCCGAAAAAGTCCGATGCAACTTCGCATTGCCCAAACGCAATTTAAGCCCCGCTACGAGGCCTTCAACTCCTTGGCCTGGGATATTCTTCACTTCCGTTGCCAATTGCACTGATCGATTACCCTGTGCATTTAGGAACGCTTTTGCAAGCGCGTGCTCTGAATTTTTTTCTAAACTTGCGGCTAACTGCAAACAAGCCTCTGCATCAAGGTCGGCGTGCGTGATCGTTCTAACCAAACTTAACTGACCTAGCGTGAGTGTGCCCGTTTTATCAAACACAAAATGTGTGACCTTGGCCAAGGTTTCTAGAGCATGACCACGGGTTAATAAAACGCCGCGGCCAACCAAATGCGAACCTGCTGCCGCGAAAGCTGCTGGCGCGGCAAGTGACAATGCACAAGGACAGCTCACCACTAAAACCGTCAGCACAATTTCTAAAATGCGGTCTGGCTGAATCTGCCACCAAACTAAGGCAACCAAGCCAACAGTCACCAGCAAAGCGCTTGTGAAGTACGTGGCAACAAGGTCAGCCGTTTCAGCAAGCCTTGGCTTTTCCGCTTGCGCTCTATCTAGCAAACGAGAAATGCCTGCCAGCATGGTGTTTTCAGCAATCGCGGTCACTTGAATCGTGAGAGGACTTTCGTAGTTGATACTGCCTGCAAATACTTGCGCACCTAAAGCTTTCGGTAATGGGCGGCTTTCACCAGTGAGCAGGGACTCGTCCACACTACTTTCACCTGTGACCACCAAACCATCAGCAGCGATGGTTTCACCTGGCTTAGCCAGAATGACGTCGCCCAATTTCAACTCCATCACTGGGGTTAAAGTTTGCGTTTCCCCCTCTACTTTCGTCGCCATGACGGGCGCTAATCGCAATAGATTTTCTGAGGCCTCGATAGACTTTTCACGGGCATTACGTTCGAGATAACGCGTGCCCAACAAAAAGAACACCAGCATAGTGAGCGTGTCGAAATACACCACGCCCTGCCCGTGCAATGTCGCCCAGACGCTACCCGCAAAGCCGGTCATTAAGCCCAAAGTAATCGGCACATCCATCCCCATTTGGCGATTACAAATACTGCGCCAAGCAGACGCATAAAACGGCCATGCGGCATAAGTGATCGCTGGAATAGTTAAAACAAAACTAAACCAGCGAAGTAATTCGGCTGTTGCAAACTCTAAGCCCTGCGCGGGCCCTGCGTACAAAGCTACGGCAATCATCATCACCTGACCGGCGCTCAAGCCTGCCACGGCAAGCCTTCTAAAATCCGATTTGCGTTGTTGCTGGCGCAAAGCATCTTGTTGCTGCGCACTAAAAGGATGGGCGTGATAGCCGATTTTATTGATTTCAGCCAAGATTTGACTGAGTTTGATTTGATTATCATTCCAGCGAACACGGGCACGTTGTGAGCCGTAGTTCACATTCACACTTTGAACACCCGCTAGCTGACTTAAATGACGCTCATTGAGCCATACGCAAGCCGCACAGGTAATACCTTCAAGGATGAGCGAGGCCTCTTTGTAATCGCCGTCGCCCTCGAGCACAAAGCTTTTTTGCACTTCGGGATGATCGTACAAGGCAAGCTGACGCAGCGCATCGGGAACAAGGTCTTCAGCAGTCTTAGGGAGTTCAGTACGATGTTTGTAATACTCTTCCAGACCATTCTCTACAATAGACTCTGCAACGGACTGGCAGCCTCGACAACACATGGGCTTAGGCTGGCCAAAGATACTTGCTGAAAAATTAACACCTGAAGTGACAGGCAAGCCACAATGAAAGCATGCCGCTTTGTCTTGAGCTAGATGGTACTGCGTTTGATTCGCCTGCTCACCCTTCTGCATTACTTACACTCATTGACCTACTGAAATAGGCTGCTTCAGCGCGTAGTGCGCTTCACCTTTAAGAATCTCAATATCAGACAACCATAAACCTTCATCTGACAAACGCAACATCGCGTGATACTCACCAGGCGAGGTTTCAGAAAACCGTATCGTTTGGTCATCAGCACTATTGGCCATACGCCATAGCTCAATGGTCACAGTTGCCCCAGTAATAGGCTGTTGCTGATTATCTGACAATTTGATCACCACTGTCGATGCAAGATTATTCTTCAATATATCCAAGCCCAAAACCTCAACGTTCCAGGCCAGATTTTTTTGCTGTTCAATATCTTGCACATGCGATTCATAAAGCTTATTTCTATCATGCGGAATTACGCCCGGGAAACCGGTATGCACTTGACGGTTAGCTGGGTTAGGTAAAATAGAGCGCGTTAGTAAATCAGGTAGTCCACGGGTAGCGACAGATAGAAATATTGCATTGAGCAACACCAAACCCACAAAAAAACCAATAATTAACTTAGGTGCCCAATGCATGCTTTGCTTGTTCTTTTGCATCCCGCCGAAGACAATCAACAAGCCAGCGTTCGCAAGATAAACTGCAAAGTGAATAGTGAGCACATCACCACCAGGCCAATGTTGGGTGCTATAAGCAATGTAAGCAATAAAAGGCAAAACACCACTTATAATGCCTGCCCAGAAATTAGAAAGTCCTGCTTTACGCACCACAAAAAACAAAACGGCAGCAACAAGCAAGCCGCCAAAAAGAGTTTCTGTCATGCTGAATTCATTTGCAAATAGTGACATTAATCGTGCTCTCTTGGACTATTAAAGTTTGTTTTGACCTTCATCACTTCTTTTGTCGATGCTCTTGTAATGACAAAGTTAAAACTACCTATCTTCGATGCATCTTCTGAAGATAAATTCACGATTGCATTCATATTTAGGCCCTTGCCAGCCTTGATAGAGACCGCTTTAAAAAAACGCATATCTAAAGACCTAGGTGAAATCCCTTCCACATCAATCGCATAAATCTCGTCAGACTCTGCTTTGTTCACAATATGGATCAAATACCTATTGCGAAAACTTCCATCTGATAACATCACATAAAGCGGCTGTCTTACTTGCTGGACATTCACTTCTGTATCGCTGCGCGTGCCAATGTTGTAGAACAATACACTTGTCATTAAGAGTAGTGCACTAGCATAACCTAGCACTTTGAATCGTTTCCACATCACCTTAGGCGCCTGAGGCGTTTCACGCGTCATATTGCGTTCTGAATCGTAGCGAATCAAACCACGGGGGTAGCCAACAGAATCCATAATATTGTCGCAAGCATCAATACATAGACCGCACGAAATACATTGATATTGAAGACCGTTGCGAATATCAATCCCGGTAGGGCAAACCTGTACACAGAAGCCACAGTCAATACAATCACCATGGCCAGCAGCCGTCCGCTCTTCATGTGTTTTGAGGCCTTGAATAGGAATCGTGCGACCTCTGAGGCCCTCACCACGTTTAGCATCGTAAGTAACCGCCAAAGTGTCAGCTTCATACATTACGCCTTGAAAACGCGCGTAAGGACAGGCATACAAACAGATTTGCTCACGTGCAACACCCCCCGCCATATAGGTCAAAATGGTGAGCACTAAAACTGCAAAGTAGCCGCCTGATACACCAGTACCGTTAAAAAAATCCAACACAAAGGTAGGCGCATAACTAAAATAACAAGCAAAAGTGACCGCTGTCCAGAAGGAAACCAAAATCATCAGAACATGTGAGAGCCCAATTTTAAAAACCTTCTCAAGATTCCAATCTTGTTTTTCGAGGCGCAGTCTTGCTGGGCGCTCACCTTGGATCAAATGCTCAATTTGAATAAATAAATCTGACCACAAAGTCTGGAAACAAAAGTAACCACACCAAGCACGGCCAACTAGGCCAGTCACAAAAAACAAGAGCGCTGCAGCAATAAAAAGCAACATCGCCAACCAAAAAATATCTTGTGGGTAAACAATCAAATTAAAAATGAAAAAACGACGTGATGTCAGATCAAACAAAATCGCCTGACTTGCGGCACTGACACGTTGCCATGGCATCCAAGGCAATAAGAAATAAACACTGTAGGCAAGCAACATCACGGCCGTTTTAAAAGTTCTAAATTGACCTTTTACTGAGCGTGTCACAATCGGGATATGTTTTTGATACAGTGAGTTTTCTGCTTGATCTGACATTTTTTCTCCCAAACAATAAAGGCTCGCAATTGCTTGCAAGCCTTCATTTGTTAAGTACAACGATATATTTTTTTATTTCATTAGCTGTTTTTACAAACAAGAACTTGTGATGAGTGCGGAGCGTTACTTACCACCGCCCAAGCTGTCATGCACATAAACTGTGAGTAGCTTAATTTGCTCTGGTTTTAAGCGTGTACTCCAAACTGGCATCACGCCTTTATTCATACCGCCATAAATTAGGTTTTTTACTTCAGTTAATTTAGCTTCTGGCGTTTTTGCGCCCAATACATCTGGCCACAGCCAGATCTTGTCGGTTAAATTCGCTGAACCTATCGCAATATTGCCTTTAGCTTCTGCGCCGTGACAAGCGTAACAACCGGCTTTGTCGCCATGGAAAATCGTATCGCCTAATTTTGCCGAAGCCTCGTTATGAGGCTCACCCGATAAGCTCAAGACATAATGGCTTACTTGCGTGAGTTCAGCATCACTTAAAATCGCTTTAAAGGCTGGCATCATGCCGTTTCGTCCAGCAATGATCGTGGTTTCAATATTTTCATAAGTACCACCATATTGCCAGTGATCATCCGTTAGGTTAGGTGCGAACTTAACTTTTCCCTGACCACCCGCTTGGTGACATGGCACACAATTGGTTGCAAAAAGGGCTTTTCCAGCCGAATTAACGAATTGCATCAGTTCTGGATCTTTTGCGACATCCTCAAAAGACGTAGCAGCCACTTTATCGACATATTGCTTTTGCTCTTTTTGAAGCTCATTCATCTCAACCATCAGTTTAGAGCGCATGTTCCAATGGGTGGTTTTTGTTTCTTGCGTGCCATCGACTTTAGTCGCAACGTAAGTCACGTTGTTTAATCCAGAGACACCTTTGGTGTAAGTATGACCAACAGGCCATGCTGGATAAAACATCCAATAAACGAGTGCAAAAGTAAAGGTAATGTAAAAGCCCCAAATCCACCATCTTGGCAGCGGATTGTTGAGCTCTTGCAAATCGTCATCCCATACGTGACCAGTGGTCTCGACTGTTACTTTTTTGTTATCCTGACTCATGATTATTCCCTACTTAAATATCGTCATCTTGCAAAGGTATATTTTTGAAACTCTCTAATTGCGCACCGCGCTGCTTGCTGCCGAAGAGATAAACAATCACCCCACAGAACAATACAAAGAAAATAACCAGCGATACCGGCTTGGTATTTTCAAACTTGGTAAACCACATTAGCCATTCCATCTCAATATCCTTTTGCCAAAATATTCATCTTCAATAACGCTTTGCAAACGCCGCAATTAGCGGAATTTAGCAAAGTAGTCATCATCATATTTTCTAAAATCAACCATTGTGCCAAGCAATTGTAGGTACGAAACTAAAGCATCCATTTCAGTCAATTTGTCTGGATTAGTGTCGTAATTACCAGCTTGCGCTTGAGCGATAAGATTTTTTTCTGCATCAGGAATGTGCAAGTTTTTAGCAGTTTCTTCGCCAAACTCTTTCACGTTCTTGTCGAACTCAGCTTTACTTGTTGAATATGGAACACCTGTGACTCGCAAAGCTTTCATACGACCTTGAATGTCTGAGTAATCCAAGTCCGTTTTGATTAGCCAAGGGTAGTTAGGCATCACTGATTGCGGTACCAATGAACGCGGCGCTGTTAAATGCTGCGTGTGCCAGTCGTTAGAATATTTACCGCCAACACGCGCCAAATCAGGACCCGTGCGTTTTGAACCCCATTGGAACGGGTGATCGTACTTAGATTCAGCTGCCAATGAGTAATGGCCATAACGAAGTGCTTCATCACGGAACGGACGAATCATTTGTGAGTGGCATAAGTAACAGCCTTCACGAATGTAAATGTCACGACCACGTAATTCAAGCGGGCTGTATGGGTGAACGCCATCAACCTTTTCTACGGTCTCTTTAATAAAGAATAGCGGAACGATTTCAACTAAACCACCCGCGCTAATTGCGAGCATGGTTAAGATAATCAAGATCCCTACATTACGTTCAATTTTGTCATGCTTCATGGTAACTCCAGCTTTTCAATCGTTAAGGCTTAAGTATTAGCTTAAAGCTTAAGCCTGTTCAGTCGAGCCGCTTTTAATGGTTTTGTACATGTTGTAGCACATCAACACCATACCGCTTAAGAAGAACAGACCGCCAATGGCACGCATGATGTAAAGGTTATGCGCTGCAGCAACCGATTCAATAAAGGCGTATTGCAAGTTGCCGAAATCATCAAATGCACGCCACATCAAACCAGCCATAATGCCCGAGATCCACATCGCAGTGATGTAGAGCAATATGCCTATTGTTGCCAACCAAAAATGCACGTTGATGAGGCGATTACTGAACATTGTCGTGTTCCATAGTTTTGGCACCATATGGTAGAAGCTACCGAAAGTGATCATCGCCACCCAACCAAGCGCACCTGAGTGCACGTGACCAATTGTCCAGTCGGTGTAATGTGAAAGTGCATTCACATCTTTCAATGACATTATAGGGCCTTCGAAGGTAGACATGCCGTAAAATGAAAGCGCAACAATCAAAAATCGAATCACAGGATCAGTCCGCATTTTGTCCCATGCGCCTGACAAAGTCAGGATGCCGTTCACCATGCCGCCCCAAGATGGAAGCAATAACATGATTGAGAATGTTGCCGCTAATGTTGATGTCCAGTCAGGAATCGCTGTCCAGTGCAAATGATGCGCACCAGCCCACATATACAAGAAGATAATTGCCCAGAAGTGCAACACTGAAAGACGATATGAATAAACAGGACGGCCAGCTTGTTTTGGCACAAAGTAGTACATCATGCCCAAGAACGCCGCTGTTAAAAAGAAACCTACAGCGTTGTGACCATACCACCATTGTGTCATCGCATCTTGTGCGCCAGCGAACAAGCTGTATGACTTCATTGAGAACAAGCTGACAGGAACTGCAAGGTTATTGAAGGTATGTAGCAAAGCGGTTGCCAAGATAAAGGCAACAAAGAACCAGTTAGCTACGTAAATGTGCGGCTGTTTACGCTTCATCAATGTACCAACAAAAAGCACTAGATAAGCCACCCAAACCACTTCAATCAACAAGTCGATTGGCCATTCCATCTCAGCGTATTCACGTCCCTGTGTGTAGCCCATGACATCGCCCAATGCTGCTAGGACGATAATTGACTGCCAACCCCAGAATGTGAAACTTGCAAGGCCGCTACTAAATAAGCGCGCCTGACAGGTGCGTTGCACGATGTAATAAGAGGTTGCAAACAACGCGCTACCGCCAAAACCAAAAATCACAGCACCAGTATGAACAGGACGCAATCGACCAAAAGTGATGTACGGAATATCGAAGTTTAAGACAGGGAATGCAAGTTCAGAGGCAATATATACGCCAACTAACATCCCTACTACGCCCCAGACCAAAGTCATGATGGCGAACTTTCGGATCACGTCATAGTTGTACTGTTCAGTATTTGTAACACTCGTAGTCGTCATAACCACGTCTCCTAAAACTAAAATGATTAACTTAAAACCTTCTACAGCTCACTACATTGACCCACTTAAAAACAAACCTGTTTGAATTACATTATTTGTTTTAGGTCACTTGCAATTTCATTTGGCTTTTGGCCGTACTTGAAATAAATCCTTATTTTTCCTGTTTTGTCATAGACGTAACTGCCTGCGCTATGATCGATGGTGTAGCCAGACCTGCCAGCTTCTACCTGTTTTTCGTAAAAAACCTTGTAGGTTTTTGCTGTTTCAGCGATTTCTGCCGCATTGCCATATAGCCCTACAAAACGTTCATCAAAACTTGGCACATATTTCGCCAACACGTCTTGCGTATCTCTCTCCGGATCAAGCGTGATAAAAATCACCTGCACTTGTTTCGCCTGCTCACCCAGCAACTTCATCGCTTTTGCCATATCCGCCATCGTGGTCGGACAAACATCCGGGCAGTGCGTATAACCAAAAAACATCACCACTGTTTTACCTAGATAATCTTTTAATTGGTGCTTTTGCCCATGATGATCTAGCAAACTAAAATCTTTAGCGAAGTCGGCGCCAGTGATATCAGTGCCGACCAGTGGGATATTCGGCTTTTTATCAGCGCCACATGCGCTTAACAAAAGCACCAATATCACCCATAAAATCTTTTTCATATTTCACCCGCTTCTGCACATCAAGCACTTAATCTAAGCTTATTAACGGAAAAATGACATGGTGCGAGAATGCCGTAAATAAAACCAACACGCTTTGACATAAGTCAATTCATCATAAACAAAACCTATCTTCATCGTTCCAACAAGCATAGTGCAACTGGTTGGGCTCACGATTTTAATCGTAACGAAGCGTAAAAATTGTTAACAATTGTTAATGAAAGACAATAATCACCCCGTAAAAATTCACTTTTCCTTATTTTTATTTAAATTTATCCAAAAAATGAGAGGCATTTTATAACTTAGCCTGATTGCTTCTATTCAGCAGGCGGGCTAGCGTTTACAATTGAGCTTTTTTGCACGCTGGAGAATTAACATGGCAATAGCCAAATCAATGGCTGACCGTGACGGTCTTATTTGGTATGACGGCAAGATGGTGGATTGGCGAAGCGCCACCACTCACGTCCTAAGCCACACATTGCATTACGGCATGGGTGTGTTTGAGGGTGTGCGTGCATACAAGACTGACAAGGGGCCTGCAATTTTCCGCTTGAAAGAACATACTGACCGCCTTTTCCGTTCAGCCCATATCTTGGGCATGAAAATGCCTTTTGATAAGGCAACACTCATGGAAGCGCAAAAAGCAGCAGTACGTGAAAATAATCTTGAATCAGCTTACATGCGCCCAATGGCATTTTACGGCCCTGAAGCGATGGGCATTTCAGCAAAAACATTATCAACACACGTAATTGTTGCCGCTTGGACTTGGGGCGCTTACATGGGTGACGAAGCGATTAAAAATGGTATCCGTGTCAAGACTTCCTCTTTCTCACGTCACCATGTGAACATCACCATGTGTAAAGCTAAAGCAAACGGTAACTACATGAACTCAATCTTGGCACACCAAGAAGCAGCGCAAGATGGTTACGATGAAGCTTTGTTATTGGACGTTGATGGCTTTGTGGCTGAAGGCTCTGGCGAGAACGTATTTATCGTTCGCAACGGCAAATTGATTACGCCAGACTTAACCAGCGCGTTAGAAGGCATCACACGCGACACCATTGTGCAATTGGCTGGCGAACTTGGTTTACAAGTGGTTGAAAAACGGATTACCCGTGATGAAGTTTATTCAGCAGATGAAGCCTTCTTTACTGGGACGGCAGCTGAAGTAACCCCTATTCGAGAGCTTGATAACCGCGCCATTGGCGATGGCAAACGAGGCCCGATTACAGAGAAATTGCAAAGTTTGTATTTCGATATCGTGCAAGGCAAGTCAGCAAAACACGCCGATTGGTTAACGCTGGTTTAATTAGCAGATTTACTTTACGCCAATTTAATTTAGAACATTAAGGAAACACCACATGGCAAATAGCACCAAAATCATCCAAGTCAGCGCAAAAGATTTACCACTGCACTGTCCGACCGATGAAGTTGCTTTGTGGTGTTCTCACCCGCGAGTATTTTTGGATTTATCTGAAACTGGCAAGGCTAGTTGCCCATACTGCGGAACAAAATATCAACTTAAAGCAGGCGAAAAAGCTGGGCATCATTAAGTTCTAAATCAAGCCAAGCTCAAATTTAAATTAAGCGAGCGACGCTCACTTGATCTCCCCACAAGGCGCTGATTACTTTTTCAGTATCAGTCACTTCATTATTTGACCAGAAGCTAATATCCCCAGCTTCCTCTGCATTACACAGCAACTGATTTTCTTGCAGTCGATGCTTTAAGTGCTTAGCCACAGCAGCGCCAGTATCAATGAGCACCACATGTTTACCTACTAGCTCTTCAATTAAAGTGCGGACAAATGGGTAATGCGTACAGCCCAATACAATAGTATCGGCTTTAGCCGATAGCAAGGGTTGCACATACTGCTGTAATAAGGCTTTCGTTGATGGGCTCGTTAACTCACCCTTTTCCACACACTCAACCAAACCAATACAAGCTTGTGTCACGACCTCAACGCCTTGGGCATAGTGCTCAAGCAAAGCGGCAAACTGAGCACTTTTCAATGTGCCGCTTGTCGCCAACACACCAACCACACCTGTTTTTGTAGCAACCACAGCAGGCTTAAGTGCTGGCTCCATGCCTATAATAAGTAGATTAGGATATCTTTCACGCAAACTAGAAATTGCCGCCGCAGTGGCGGTATTGCAAGCCACAACCAATGCTTTAACACCTTGATTCAGTAAAAATTCAGCAAGATGAAAACTACGGGCTTGAATAAACTCATGCGTTTGATTGCCATAAGGCGCATGTTTTGAATCAGCCACATAGATAAGACTCTCCTGCGGCATCAGCGCCCGAATATGCTTAAGCACAGAGATGCCACCAACGCCGGAATCAAAGACGCCGATAGGCGCAGATGGAGAATTAAACTGTTTTTGCATGCATAAGAGTTTAGCTGAACTTACATGAGAATGTCATTTTCTATCAGCCGCATCAGTTACAATGTTAACTAGATTAGCGGCTTCAAGGACTTTGGCATGGCAAACAGACTAAGCAAAATTTATACTAAAACAGGAGACACTGGCACCACAGGTCTCGGTGATGGCTCACGCGTAAACAAAGACAGCTTGCGAATTGACGCGATGGGGGATGTCGATGAGCTAAATGCTGTGATTGGCATTTTGCTTACAGAACCCCTGCCTGAACTTATTCGCAGCACCCTTGATGATGTTCAACATGATCTATTCGATGTGGGTGGTGAAATCTGCATTCCAGGCTACAGCATGCTCAAAGTAGATCGTGTCACAGCACTAGAAAATGTTCTCGATGAGCTTAATGAGCCATTGCCCTCTCTCAAAGAGTTTATTTTGCCAGGTGGCTCACGTGCCTCTGCTTATTGCCATTTAGCCCGCACGGTTTGTCGTCGCGCTGAACGCTCGATGATTAAGCTGAACCGCGATGAAACCGTCACTGTGATTTCATTGCAATACATCAATCGACTTTCTGACTTGCTGTTTGTGATGTGTCGCAGCATTAATCATGCTTCTAACGTGCCAGATGTCTTGTGGCATAATAAGTCTTAAATTAAGCACAACTGAATCTTAGACTGAATGATTAAAAAACTACTGCAGCGAGTATTTTCAAAAAAAGATAAAACCATCACGCATCACATTAGTCACCAACATGGACGGGGCATAAGCCCATCAAGTCCTAGTAAAAACATAGCCCACAACGCCAAACGCATCTCCAGCAAAACACACCGCATTGATCGTCGCTTGCTCAGCAATGCCGCCGTTAAAACAACGGAAGGCTTGCAAAAAGCCGGCTTCGAAGCTTACATCGTAGGCGGCGCAGTGCGTGACTTACTCCTTAAAAAACGTCCTAAAGATTTTGACATCGCCACAGATGCCACACCAGAACAAGTCAACAGAGTTTTCCGCCGTTCACGCATTATTGGTCGACGCTTCAGACTTGTGCACGTGATGTTTGGTGATGAAACCATTGAGGTTTCGACTTTCCGTGGAAGCCATCTAGGCGAGAGCGATGATAATCAAGTGGCTGACTCTGGGCGAATTCTGCGTGATAACGTGTTTGGCAACCAAGAGGAAGATGCAGTTCGTCGCGACTTTACTGCCAACGCCCTTTATTACGACCCAGCCACTGAAGAAGTGTTGGATTTTCATAATGGTGTTGCAGATATTCAAGCCGGCGTATTAAAAATGATCGGCGACCCAGTCACTCGCTATCGTGAAGATCCCGTTCGTATGCTTAGAGCAGTGCGCCTTTCAGCAAAACTTGGCTTGAAAATTGATAGCGCTACAGAATCCCCTATTCCGAAGTTAGCCGAGCTTTTAAATGACGTACCGCCATCACGTTTATTTGACGAAATGCTCAAACTATTCTTATCCGGTCACGCAATTGAGAGCGCAGTGCAACTGCGCAAACACGGTTTACATCATGGCTTATTACCATTATTAGACGTGGTACTTGAACAGCCAATCGGTGCTAAGTTTGTAAACTTGGCACTCAAAAATACTGATACCCGAGTACTTGCTGAAAAACCTGTTTCCCCAGGATTTTTATTCGCCACATTACTTTGGCATGAAGTACTTGTGGCATGGCAACGCTATCAAAAACAAGGCAATCGCCCAATCCCAGCCCTTCACATGGCGATGACAGAGGTCAGCGACATTCAAGCTGAGAAACTTGCAATACACAAACGCTACAGCACGACGATGAAGGAAATTTGGGGCTTGCAACCACGCTTTGAAATGCGCGTGGGCAAACGTCCTTTTGGCTTACTGGAACATCCACGCTACCGTGCAGCTTATGACTTCCTGTTACTTCGCTGTGAATCTGGCGAAGTGCCAATGGAGCTTGGCGAGTGGTGGACGAAGTTTGCGGATGAGAATCCAGAACAACGTTTAAATCTTCTAAAAACCTTACCGGCGAGTAATACGCCGGACCACAAACCACGTCGCCGTCGCAGAAGAAAACCTGCCGCACAATAATGCATCAAGCTTTTATTGCCTTAGGTAGCAACCTGCAAGATCCGCAAGCACAAGTTGAGCGGGCTTTGCAAACCATCGCAAACACACCCAACATTAAGCTTATCAAAGCATCATCTCTCTTCAAAACAGCGCCTATTGGTTATGACAATCAGCCAGACTTTATCAACGCTGTGGCGGAAATTGAAACGGATTTAAGCCCATTAGAATTGCTGCATAGCCTTTTAGAGATTGAAACGCAGCATGGCAGAGAACGGCCATTTCCTAATGCGCCAAGAGTCTTAGATTTAGATGTGTTGCTTTATGGAAATATTGAAATCAACACAGCTGAGCTGACCCTGCCGCATCCAAGAATGTATACACGTGGCTTTGTGATGTTGCCGCTCGCCGAAATTGCACCAAAAATTAACATCGGTAACCATGGATACGCTGACGAGCTTGCTTCAAAATGCGATAATCAAGGTGTAAGCAAACTTTAATCTTCTAAAGAAGATGGGCCAACAGGCAAATACGAGAAAATGAATATCACAGAAAAATTTCGATACATCGTGATTGAAGGCCCCATTGGCAGTGGCAAGACAACGCTTGCCCGCAAACTTGCTGACCGCTTTCCCGTGAATTTATTGCTTGAAAAAGCTGAAGCTAATCCTTTTTTAGCGCGCTTCTACCAAGACCCTGAGCGCTATGCTTTGCCTACACAATTGTTCTTTTTGCATCAGCGCAGCAATCAAATTCTTGATCTGAATCAGCGCGATATTTTTGGTGATGCAACAATTGCTGATTTCTTCTTAGAAAAAGATCCGCTATTTGCCCGCCTTAATTTAAACGATGAAGAGTTTTCGCTTTATCGCCAGATTTATCAGACCATGCAAGTGCAAGCAGCCAAACCTGACTTGGTCATCTATCTGCAAACGCCAGTAGAAACCTTGCTTGAGCGCGTTGAGCAACGCAATATCAGCTATGAGCAAGACATCCCTCGCGATTATTTAACGCGCCTTTCTGACGCGTACAGTGAATTTTTCCACGTTTACGATAGCTCTCCACTGCTCATTGTTAACAACGAGAAAATTAACATCCCCACTAGCGAAGAGGCCCTCGACTTGCTAGTAGAGCGCATTATGCAAGTGCAAAGCCGTCGCGAATTCTTCAATCCCGTTTGGGATTAGCAGCCATGTCGTTAGCAAAAATAAATGCTCTGATTGGCCGTGGTGAAAAAGTCGCCATGCTAACCTGTTACGATGCAACTTTTGCCAAACTCAGCGAGGCGGCAGGGGTTGATATGCTGCTAGTTGGCGACTCGCTAGGCATGGTATTACAAGGCGCTGAAAATACCTTGAGCGTATCCATGCAAGACATGGAGTACCATACAAAATCAGTCAAAGCTGGGACTACAGACTGTGGCATCATGACTGATATGCCCGCTGGAAGTTACGAACGCAGCAAGGAAACTGCATTGCTCAATGCAAAAAAACTCATCTCTTCTGGCGCGGATATTATCAAAATTGAAGGCGGTGGGGAGATGGTCAACACCGCAGAATACCTTATCGAGCATGGCATTCCAGTTTGCGCACATTTAGGATTCACGCCGCAATCCGTCAATCAATTAGGTGGGTACCGCATTCAGGGAAAAACTGAAGAAACTGCTCACCAAATTCTACAAGATGCGACTGCAATGGATAAGGTCGGCGTACATTTTGTTCTGCTTGAAATGGTGCCAGCTATACTCGCAAAAACCATCACTGAATCAATTAACACCCCTACAATCGGCATCGGTGCTGGCGCGGATTGCGATGGGCAAGTACTGGTGATTCAAGACTTACTTGGCATTTACACTGGCCCCGCATCAAAAAAACCTGAAGAATTTAAATCTCCTCGCTTTGCTAAAAACTTTTTAGCTGAAAGCTCCTTGGGGAACAGTAGTATTCAACGTTCCATTCAAGCTTATGTAAAAGCCGTTAAGGACAAAGCCTTCCCTAGCGCTGAACATTGTTATTAATTGGCTAACTGTTAATTTATGCAAATCGTCAACACTGCACAGGCTCTATCACAAGCATTAGCATCCCAGAATGCAATTGCTTTCGTGCCCACCATGGGCAACTTGCACGCAGGGCATATTCAACTCGTTGAGCTTGCCAAGACTAAAGACGCTTGTGTGGTGGTCAGCATCTTTGTCAATCCATTGCAGTTCGGGGCAAACGAAGACTTGAGCAATTACCCTCGCACTCTAGACGCCGATTTGGAAAAATTAAAAGCGGCAGGCGCAAATATTGTTTTTACGCCTAGCGAGCAAGAGATTTATCCGGACTTTGATGCTTCAACTAACAACATGCATCAAAGCATCAAGATCAACTTGCCAAGTATCGCCAATGAGCTCTGTGGCGCAGCTCGCCCTGGACATTTCTCAGGTATGGCAACGGTCGTGCTCAAACTATTCAATCTCGTATTTTTTAATGGTGCGAAAACCAAAATCGCTATTTTCGGAAAAAAAGACTTCCAACAACTTTTCATCATCCGCGACATGGTGAAGCAATTTAATTTGCCGATTGAAATTATTGCCGGTGAAACAAAACGCGAAGCTGATGGATTGGCGATGAGCTCGCGCAACGGCTATCTAACACCTGCGCAAAAATTAGAAGCCCCGAGTTTATACCGCGCACTAGTCTTGCTGGCTGATGCGGTCAAAAAAAGGAATGCTGATTTCGCTAGCTTAGAAGCGCAAACCACGCAATTTCTCACCCAGCTTGGCTGGATAGT
>Ga0114960_10001074_pt1 | contig 22349 bp, 24 predicted proteins | sample C_130625_MF_Meta_FD_92637 | JGI IMG/M metagenome (GOLD analysis project Ga0114960, IMG submission 92637) | Freshwater microbial communities from Lake Croche, Canada to study carbon cycling - C_130625_MF_MetaG | ecosystem: Environmental > Aquatic > Freshwater > Lake | place: Lake Croche, Canada... | reverse complement strand
CAGCCCGCACGCTAGCACACTGAGCAACTGTGTGCAGCTGAGTGGGGCTTGTGTTATACTAACCCCACAAGACCGCTAGCAGCGTGCAGAGGTATTTGCAGCAGCCTTGGGAACAATTTAAATTTAGAGAGAACCCCACGGGCAGTAATGATTTCATCAGGTGGTACCATCAGGTGGTGGTGGGGGGCTTATACAGCAATGCTTACAGCTAGCTTACACGCTTGCTTGTCAAATTCTAGTACCAGTGTAGTGCAATCACCAGGGGCCGAGATCTCCAAGGTTGCTTTTTTTTGCGCGGCACTTTTTTGCCCTGTGTAGACCCCTCGGGCTGTTCTCATAGTGATCTACTGTAAATATCACCATGAACTATCCATATACAGTCACTGTTAACCTAACTCGCTCTTTTGAATACTCACTGTATCTCACTCAGAACTATATCACATTGACTGTGGATTATCTAGTGATCTCAGCGTCTCCCAACACTGTAGAATATCGCTTCAAGCGCAGAGATCATTTGTCACAGTTTAAAGCACGCTGGGATCTATACTAGTATTCTAACTGGTCACTGAAATAGATTTCAGTCATTTGAAAATTTTTTTACAATTTTTTTCTTCTACTGTATAGAAAATCTACACTGTGCAGGGATCACTTGTCACTGTGTATACAATTAGAGTCACTATTAACTGTGTAGATAACTCTGCTGAAAATTTTTGCCGCTTGGCGCTTCGCGCAGTTGTCAGGCTCTTGTCCGCCAGAACTCTCGACCATAATCACTAAGACGATCTGATTTAATCACAGTGTTGCCCAGCTCTTGTGCCCAGTTATACATCTTAGTGGCTATGCTCATTCTGCGCCACTTTTTATCTACCCAAGTATCTTGACTTGACATGGTTTCTTCGTCGGGATTTACTTCCAGCACTAGATGTGCTATTTGACCTTGATGTGGACTGGTTACACTGATGTTTAGATCGAATTCACCGCGGCTTTCTGCTCGCCAGGTCAGTCCCATTGAATCCGTATGAGAATGATTGAATTCTTGACCTTGGACAATTTCTTTTTGGATTACTTCATAGATTCTCATGGTGTATTTATTTTGATTAAGATATCTGCTAAGCCAATATAAATAACATATATTTGAAAGCATTCAAACTTATGAATTTATACAAAGCACTATTTGAAGCACCCATTGCAGCAATGGAGCCCGAGGATGAGCCAAAACCTGCCAAACCCACTCAGACCAAGAAGAAAGCCAATCCTTTTGACTTTTTAGATGATCTGGGCGACATTGGTGGGACCAGCAACTTACCCAGTGGCCCCGTTGATGCACAGGGCGATAGTCCCAAGGGTGATTCTGCAGATGACACAGCAGGTCCCACTATGCCCCGTGCTAGTGGGGATGATACTCGTGCACGCATGGCGGGTAGGACTCCCACTGATCAAATGCGCGACATGTTGGGTCGTATTGACATGAATCAAGATGATGAGATCAGTGATGCAGAAGCTGCTCGTCGTGCTGGGCTGGATGCAGACAATCGTCCAGATACTCCCAATCGTCAAGTTGATCGTGTTCGCCCAGCAGACGTGCCCATGGTATTGAATCATCAGCTACGTGCAGCAGGAGAACAGATGCCCGAGTGGCACACAATCAATAATCTACCAGGTTATATGGCCCGTGCTATTCGCGGCATGGGTCGTCAGATGTTCAGCATGATGACCAGCACACCATTAGAACAGATCATGACCATTGCCAACGTAGATGGCCAGGGTCCCAATACTGATGCAGAAATGCGTGCAGTGGCCAGTTACTTAAGACAGCACGGTGAAGATCGTGGTGCTGTTCAAGTTGGACACGGTCAGGCTGTGCCCGGTTATGAACCTGATGTTCATGAATATACAGCAATGGGTATGCGTTTCCATGTGGTGCGTGACCCCATGGGCACCTACATATATGCATATCCAGAACAAGACGCTCGCACAGGGGGCGCACAAGATCGTTTACCCGGACGAGACCAACCTAGACTTAATAGAGAAAGCACCATGAATACAAACAATAAAACCACAGTGGCAGAAGGCGCTGTCAAACAGCTAGATGCCGATATCAAAGATAAAACCATGACTGACGCTGCATTTAAAAAGAAATACGGCAAGACCCGAGCAGAGGCTAAAAAAGAGTTGACTCAACCTAAGCAAAAGGTAAAAGAAAGTTTCAGTTCATATCTAAAAGAAAATCTTGAAATCTACAAAACACGTAGCCTACTTGAAAATCAATATGCTGAAGAACTAGCTGGATACCTATTAAATGAAAGCACATTGAGCAGATTAATCGGTGAAGTTCCCGGTGGACAGAATTTAGTTCGTTGGATGCATGGACGTCACTTGTTAAGTAACACAGCTGAATACGCAAGTCAACCATTTAGCGAACGTGTGCTATGGACTGAATTTAAGAATCACCCGGATCAGTTTATGATTATCAGTGCCAGCAACGGTGTTGCCGGTATTAAACCAAACGAAGCCGATATCAAGCGCGGTGAAGCTGCTGCCGCTAAAAAGAATCAAAGTTATAATCCAGCTAGAGATAATACCCTACGCTATCAGATTGTTGCGTTCCGTCGTGATGAGCAGGTTGATCCTGCACTGTTCCGTAACCCAGCAGAAGTTGAAAGAGACGCAGATCCCACAGTTATGAAAGCTCGTGGAGGTATGATCAACAAGAGAGATACACGCAACGAATTCAATATATTTGATTCACTATCTGATCAAATTGGTTCACTGCAGGCTGTGTATATCAGTAAAGGCCGCATTACCGGTCTTGGCAAAAGAGACGTCAAAGCATTTACAAAAAGCTACGAGCCAGGCGGTGGACAGGCTGCTGGTATTGCTGGAACACACGGTGGCGTTGAACGTGAAAAGATTGCAGCTCGTCGACCAGAACAACCAAAAAATGGTGCTGATCGTTATCAAGAAATGATGAATTTTAAAAACAAATTAAAACCTATAGTTAAACCTTTATTCAAACGTGTTGGCAATTTAGCCATGTTAGATGTTAGAGAAGAAGCTCGCGATGCAATGGAAGCAGGAGCGTTTGAACGTGCTCAAACATGGATGTCAGTAGCCAAAAAGATTGAGACTTTGTTAATTTCAATCAACACACAAGGCGATATTGATTTGAATTCATATAATAGTCCTGTTGGTCGATTGATTGACCGATCAATATCAGATGCAGCAAGTCAAAGTGGAGAAGATCAGGGCGAATATCTTGTCATGTTAAACACTACTCCGGGTGCGGAAAAACTAAAGCCTTTTATGTCTGCTCTAAAAGCCAATTTGATCAAAGCTAATCAGTAATCATGTCGTTTGATTTTAGATCATTAATTAATCTTGTGGAAAGTTTGCTACTAGAAAATGTAGCACTTTCCAAAGGTGGTCAGCAGGTTATTAAGAATGCCGAAATGGTTGCAGGGCTAGCTAAACGAGTTAGACGCGATGCTAGGATGAATCCTCAAAACTTTCCTTCTGGATTTTCTGCTAAAGTTGAAAAATTACCTGATCAAAATGTAGCTGAATGGTTTCTTGAACAACTAGATCAAATTGAAAAAGCGGGATACGAAGGTGTCCAATATTCGCGTGATGGTGTGAATCATGCATGGATTGCAGCCAAATATATTCTAGGTGCACACAACTGGGAAGACATTACTGGAACAATGAGTATGAATTTGGGAAAGTTTTACTTTCTTAAGAATCGTAATATGTTAGATGCAGCACATACTAATATTCCTGCATTTAAAAGTATACGAGAAATTGGCGAATATATGGTTCATCATTATCAACAGGCACTTGCTGATTACGATGCTAAGATGAAAGCGGCTGCTATGAAAAAAGCAGTGCGTGCATTCTTAATAGTAGATAATGATGATTATAAGATTTATACCACGTTAAATCGTGCTGCCAACGTGGCAATGGGTCAAGGAACAACCTGGTGCACATCTAGCAGTTCATACGACGGACATTATCATAATTATGCTAAAGCTGGAATGCTGTTTCAAATGTTTCCGTATGATCCTGAAGAAGTTGAATTAATTCGTGGAGATTCTCGAAAAATTGAAGGTAAAGAGCGTTATCAGTTTGATGTAGGATCATATAATCCAAATTTTATGAACATTGCAGATCAGCCTCCGTCTAAACAATATATTAATGAAAAGTTTCCATATCTATACGACGATATTATCAATGGATTACGCACCAAAAAAGCTGACATTGAAACTTATATTAAGACTGCTGCTGAGGATCCAAATTTACAGACTTCTGATACTAAAGTTAAAGAATACAAAATTGACGAAGAAATTGCAAAATTACAAAAATTTGTTGCAGCAGGGTGGATGACTACTAACAAGCGTCCAAAAGAAAAACCGCCTGAAGAAACTCCAGAATTACCTGCACCCGACGCATAAGACACGAGTTATCTTGTTTGATTCACATCATTTTCGACCAGTTGATTTTTGGTCTTTGGGTCCATTAAAAAACCCAAAGGGTTATACCATTGCAATAGCAGAAATTGATGCATCCTGGATATTACGATGGAAAACTCCTTTGGGCGAAGAATCGTTTTCCTACTGTTCGGATTACCAAATGGTAATTCAAATGGTCAAGCACTTATACTGAACTTTTATCAAACAAGTCTTGTAGTTGAGTCAATGCAAGATCATAGTCAGCAGTTACATTTATAGTAAGTCCACCGGCATCTCTCCAATGTTTGCAGTTGTCGGGACGATCATCAACTAGAATATCACCGGGTATACAGTGTTTCTGTTTGTCGCCCGAGTAAGGACCAAAATGCACTGGTATATCAGAAAAGTGCTTTTGTGCCCATAAACATTTGTCCCAAAATGCCCAATGAATATCATTGTAGTGAGGAACTGCTGTAAGGAATATTAAATTGTATCCTAACTCGTCTCGAAATCGTCTTGCAAGATTAACCATTTGATGAGCTTTTGGCATCAGCGGAAGATCAAGGAACATTCGTTGATGCTGCTTAACTTTTTCCCAATCTTCTGGAGGATAATATGCATTTGGATCTGTCATGTGATATCCTACAATAATAGCAGCACCTTCTGCCCAATCTGCTACTACTCCGTCCATATCTAAATAAAATGTTTTGTTAGTCATACTATATTATAATATTATCTTTATATAATGTCAATCTTTTTCAGTATTCATATTTGCCAACATGGCACGAATACGACTAGAATCAGTTGTTGCTTTTACTTTACCTATAGATATTCCTTGCGTAGGATCACTAGGTCTAATTTCTCCAGTATCTTGATTGACTGTTTCTTTTACTGAACTAGTTTTCTTAAATTGATGAACAATGTTAGCAGTGGTAGAACTTGTTCGTTGACTGTTAAAACTAGTTTCTTCTTCCTCTCCTAGATCAGTAATACGCAGTGTATCTACATTAAACTCTAAATCAACCTTTTGTCCAACACCACTTGAACTACGTGTTTTCATAAACTGAATTTGATAGCGCCCACGTTCTTTCATTGCACGACTGGTAAAGATACCAATTACATTATCAGCCGTTTGAATCTTACTTAAACCACCTGAGATATGACTGTGATCAAACTCAATTTCTTCAACTGCACTACGATTTAATTGACTAGCGGTAACTACAACTGATTGATTCTCCATAGCAAAGTTACGCAGTTCTTCTGAAACATATTTGTCTTTAATAAACAAATCCGACGGACTAATTTTAATAGAAAGAGGCATCATAAGGTCTAAGTAGTCCACTAAAATAATGTCAGGTTTTTTGCCTGTTTTGACTTCATATTCCTTCAAATATGACCTTAAATCGTTACAATTCTTACCAGAAGGCAGGTATTTTATCTGCATTCCTCCAGCCCTCTTCCCTGTGAGTTTGACTTTCATTTCAACATCATCTAACTGCTTAAAGATGTCTCTAGTAGTAACTCCTGTCACCATACTATCCACACGCATACCTACCAGTTCTTCTGAAAGCTCAAATGTAAAGTAGATTACATTTAGTCCTGCAAGTGCAAAGTTTACACCCAAGTTAGCAAGGAATAATGACTTACCACCACCCGATGCTGCTGCAAAAATATTCAATTCGCCGCGTTTAAATCCGCCATAAAGTTTTTTATCTACACTAGGCCATCCTGTAGAAATTTGTCCGTTGTTATCTTTAAGTTTCATTAATCGAGCGCGAGGATCAAACCAATAGTCTGTGCCCATGTCCTTGTTTAGACTGATCTGAATAGCATCCTTGATCATTTTTTCAACTGGACCGTAGTCACCCTTTTCAAGTAGATCAGCTGACTTTAAAATTGCTCGTTCTAATGATTTGTGTCTACTAAAACTTTCAAAATCGTTCATTAACCAATCATAGTGTTGTTTAGGCAATGTAACTGGTTGAAACTCCATTTTACATTGTGCATTAATGATCTGTGTCTCTGGCATTACCTTATATTGATCAACATATGAGTTAATAAACGTAGCTGTCTCTCTTAATCGTTGATCAAAGTTTTCTGAATCAAAAATATTTTGGCATCGGCAAAATGTTTCTGCATCCGAAAGAAACATTTCTAAATAAAGTTTTTGTATGTCATAACTGTAGTCTGTATTATTTTTTGTTGTCATTGAGGTTCTCTAATTTTTTCTTTTGTAATTCTATTTTTATCTTATTAGACTCTCGATAGTGTAAGATTGTGGCTAGCGTATAGGCTTTACCATAAACTTCGACTGCTTTAGCTACGTCTTTGATATCATCACCCCAAGGAGGCAAACTCATACTCCATCCATTATTGATAGCAGCTTCTAGCATTTTTGCTCCGGGTTTGTCTCTATCAGGAACTACAATAACTTCTCGACCTAGAGAATTAATACGAAAACATTGAGTTTCACTAGGTTCGTTGTGCATGATAGCAACACCTTCTGATGCAATAGCATCAAACTGTCCTTCAACTACTATAACATATTTTCTGTCTTGAGTTTGTGCATCAATATTGAATACATAACCATTTTGAGAATGAGTTAAGTATTTTGGTTTACCATCTACAATTTTTCTTCCGGTGTAACCAACAATGTGCTTCTGATTATAAAACGGAATAATTACCCTATCTCGATATCCGTTAGTAGCTGACCAATGCCAGTTATAATCATCTAATGTAAGTCCTCTGCTTAATATATATTCAATACACAAAACTAGCTCGGGATCGTTACATCCTTCATTGATCCAGTCTATTATGGATAATGTATTATCGGGCAGCGCAACATCTTGCAACTCTAATGTAAATAATTTAGTAGCAACAGGCATTGCATCTTTTTCTCGCAGTGCTTCAAGAGTAATTTTATTAATTACATCTGTTGGCATTCCTAACCATTGAAAAAGATTCTTAGTGTTTTTACTAAAAAGTTTTCCTGGTTGCCAACCTGCTTTAAATCCGCAGTTGAAACAACTATAGGTAAAACCATTTTCTTTAAATAGAACGCCGCCACGTTTTTTCTTATCAACGCTTTCGTTTCTATGCAAACAACATACCGCATTGAAGCTTACCCAACCGCCACTAGTTGATTTTCTATTGGCCGGTAGGACTGATTGTAAACTTGCCTGTATGAGATTCATACATATAGTTTAACTTCTGTAAAGCACTTTGTCTACAGTTCCGGCAAATGCCGTATTATTATTCAATTGGCTAACTGGTTCTTTTTCGGGTATATAACGAATACGTATTTTGGAAAATATACCATTAAAGTTATAATAATCAATACCGGTAAAACCGTTATATGTAGTGTCTTTAATAATAGCATAATGCCCAAAAGTTGTTGGACTAGTTTCAAGTGTTCCTTCTACAAGCACTCTGCCTTTATAACGTGTCATGTATATTGCTGCTGTGTGTAATGCGGTATTTGATTTAAATTCAGGATATGCATTTAGATTACCTGTATAGTATTCGTATTGCAGCGCATTTTGATCTGCATTATAATACATACTAAAAACTTTTGTTTCTTGACTTGGCACTAGAGTAGGATATAGATCATGTCTAACTTCGATAGTAGCACCAACACCGTAATAGGTATTAGCATAAGTTGGAACATAGCTGCCGTCAGTATCCAGTGCCATTACACCCATTTTATAGTAGGCGCTTTCGCAGTTTTGCAAATCGCTTTCTGTAAACACTACTTCTCCAAGTCCGCGAAGTGCTCTTGTAGAGCCGTCATCTAAAATAGTTACTACTTTTTCAATAAGGTTCCGTTGATTTACAGTGTCGAACAAAACAAACTTAAAACTGCTAGTAGATACATTGATAAGTTTCTGATCGCTGTTTTTAAATTGAATTTGAACCTTATTTTTAACACCTTTTTGTAGTTTTAGGTCGCGTTGATACATAACTTGGTTAATCCTGTTATTATTGTCCAGATCCAATATTACTTCGAACAAATTGGAATATAAATAGACTGGTAATTTCATAATATGTATTTACCTTAATATATGACAACAACAAATAGCTTTCAAAAAAATTTCCCGTTTATGACCTGTGTAAAATCAAGTGATATCGAATACGTGAGAAATATATTTCCCACATATAAATATCTTACCGTTTGCAGGAGAGTAAAATCCCGGAACGGTTGCGGGGGTAGTGTAGAGGTAACATATTGATTTTCCAGGTTAATGATAAAAGGTTCGACTCCTTTTCGCCCGCTCCAATAATTAAACTACCTATGAATATACACATTTTTGGAAATAGTATTTGTAGGAGACAAGATGGGGGAATTTCTCCAAATTTTGTAGATATAATATTTAAAAAATATAGTCTTCCTGACGAATCGTTGCATAGATTTCCTAACATGTCAGAGGAACGAATATTGTATTTGTTAAAAAAATCAAAAAATATAGATCTAGCTATAATTTTTCATGGTTTAGAAAATTCAATATTTGTCCCGTCTCTTAATCATGATTTTAATCTTAATATTACTCCTGCAGAATGGTACCTAAGCGAATATCGTCAACGAGTTATTGACTATTATCCTAATAGAAAAACTGACTCGCCAAATGAAATAATTAAAGAGATTCCTCGATTAGAAATTAAAACTGCACTAGATGAGTATGAAAAATTTTTTCATACTAGAGATTTAGTCCGTAATAGATTTATAGGAGCATTACTGCAAATTGATCAATATCTAACCTATAAAAAAATTCCGGTTATTCATTGTGTATACAAAAAAACAATACCTAGTTGGTTTAAATTTTCAAGTGGTATCGTTGATTATGATTTAGTTAAGCTACATAATACCGGAAATGTAAATGTACATCTAATGAAAAATCGTTTAACTCCAGAAAACAATCAACTGATAGCCGATAAACTTATTGAGTACATTAATCAGTTAACTAATCAACATAGGCAATCTATATGACAACAACAAATAGCTTTCAAAAAAATTTCCCGTTTATGACCTGTGTAAAATCGAGTGATATTGAATACGTGGGCATTATTATTAACTTAGATGCTAATGTAACTAGTATCTATGATTATTCTATATTAAAAACCGAAGAAGAAAAACAAATGTTTATAGAAGCCGGTGAAATATGGTGGTGGGAAAGCAATCGAAAAATTCCAATTAGTATTTTTTTATTAAACGAAATGCAGAAATTTAGATATACTATTAAAACATTTAATTCAAAAGATATTGATATTATATTTGGACCAGTTGTTAATTTAAGTGAAATTGCAGAAAAAAGAGTTAAACGTAAGTCAATACAGTTGATAAGAAATGTTAAGAAAATTCGTAACTGATATTTTCACATATTAAATTTAATTGCATAACAATTACATGAGCATACCCGATAGCATGACTTTTCTTAAAACTATATCCTTCGTCTGTTTTAACCCAGACCTCGTGTTGGATTGCCTGGAAACCTTTTTCAATGCATACTGGGATCAAGTGCTTCTTACCGGGTCTAATCAAAGCAAGCACTGTGGCTAAATCTAAAATGCTTGTAGGAGCAAGTTGTGCTACTAACGAGTGATAGCCATTAATATGAAATAATTGATCACAAACTTCTTTCTCATACATTAATTCCCACAGAGGTTCTATAGCTAGTAATTTTACAATGTGTTCTTCATTTTTAACTCCTTGGTATGCATTAACATTTAAAAAATCAATCTTAAAGTAACCGCGAGTTTGTGCTTCTTCATAATCTATAGTAGCAATACCGTTTAACGGATTAACTGGAATTTTTTGTAGATACACGCCTGTATTGTGATTTTTATATTCGCCTCGATCATGTCGACCTGCAACCACATGTGGAATTTTAGATAGTATATCTTCTCGGTTAGCAAAGTCAATATCAATGTCACATTTGATCATTCTATACCTGCTTCTTTACAAATTTCTTTTACCAGTGCAACATCTGCAGGATTTGATTTAAGGCGTTTAATCCAAAATGGCACATCAAATGCCGTCGATATCATTTCTAAATGATCATCATTAAATCCACTAATCATTTCTTTACCGCTCTTACAATTTAATAAAAGCCAGGGAGATATTTTTCCGTTACGAATATCATTTACAGCACGATTATGATTAACATAGTTAAAGTAATGATTAAATTGTGCTTGGCTAACATCTCCCCATTCCATCATTGTTTGAAGACTACGTTGAACTGCTGATTCAACCGGTTCTACTTTGAGCATTTCGTATAGATATTTTTCATATAACTCATCACGACACCAATGATCTAACTTAACACCACTTTTAATAACATAGTCAATAAACTTTTCTGGATACAAGGGATTTACATTGTTTACAAAAGAACCAAATTTAACAAATGCATTATAATAAGAACTTTTACAAAACTCTTCATATGTTTTATTCTTTTTTGAATTTTGTGTAAGTTGATAAAATCGATTGTATGTCATCATGCCGGCAACTACTCGTTTTTCATCTTTTTGCATTGCACGTCTTTTATTTTCACACATGTGAGCAACTAGAGTTTTTTCTTTCATAAAACTCTTACCACAATGCACGCAGTTATAAGGTTGATCCACTAGGTTTATCACTTGCTAATTCTAAATTGTTTTAATAGTTGTTGTGCATCAGATGTATCAGTGATTGCAACATCATTATCTACTTTGATCATCTTTATAGAAAATTTAGTTAAAGATTTTGAATCATATGCTAATAGTATATTATGAGTTTCTGGATTCCAAACAGACGAATTTAAATTGATATTAATTGTTTTAATTTGTTTATGATCAAACTGACTCATTCATATTCCTTTCGTTGCTTTTTATCAAAGCCCATTTTATCAAAAAGTTCTTTGATATCATCTTTAGTCATCATGCCGGCTAGCATTTTTACTTCAGATATTTTCATCGAAGGATTTAATTCTGCAATTAATTTTTCAATCTTATTAACTTTATCTTTCTTTCCAGCTGCTAGATAAGGATGAAAACATTTAGTTCCAATACCTGTGCCAGCAAACAATTTCCAGAGCAATGCCTTATGATTCTTACTTAATGTCCAATGATCTTTATTAACTAGTTCATTAGTCATTTCAACAAACCACTCCTGTGTTTCTCTATCACCTTTTACATTGCTAGTAAATCTCATTAAAACAAATGGGCTAAATGCCTTTTGTTCTTCTATTGTAAGATTATCATAAAAATTATAATTACGTGTATCAACTGCGTCAAGCTCACGTTTAATATCAAGTTTTGCTGTTGCCATATTATACCGGATGATGTTGTATTGGTTTCTTAGGGGGATTACTAAGATGATATATTATTATACATTGTTCCAATGCTTTTTGCAAAGCAATATTAGTTTTTGCTGCTCGATGAATATTTCCCCATAGTTGTGAATCTTTTATATGATCATGCAATGGTCGGCCATCTCCTGTTCTTGGATCGTAATCTCGTCCTACTTCTATTCGAGTAGACGGATCGGATCCAGCTTCTCTAGAATAAACAATATTATCTACCTTTTCGTAGATTAAAGTTACACCTGGTTTAAGATTACCCATTTTTAAATTCTTCTTTAAGTGTTTTCATTGCATCTTCAAAATCTTTTTCTGGAAATGCCATTCTTCCAAGATTAAACATGCGTCGGCAGAGCACTACATTTTTTATATCATACGGTAACGCATTATCAAGTCTTTCAGGACTAATTGCAAATGGATGATGTTTTATTTTATTAAACTTTGCATCTAACTGTAATCCGGACCAATAGCATTTTCCGTTTTGTTTATTGTAAATGTCAATTAAATCAGTAACTGTAATAGTTACAGGTTTAACTGGCCTACCAGAAACTTTGTTTCTTCCTTGACTGTAGGCAATACTGCCTAATATACCCTTTGCTAATTTTTCGTCCATAATATTACCAACACTTTGTATAATCAACTATTTCGCTTTGGCGACTTACTTCTTTGACAAAATAAGCGCAGGTAGGTTTTTCTCCTGCATGTAATGGAGTAGATAATAACTGGCCAGGTTTCATCTTTGGAAAATACCATTTAACATCTTGATATACGTTAATGATATCAATTGTATGAAACTCAGGTCTAAATGAACTCAACGGGTTAAAACAAAATGTGCTAAACCCTCGATCATTTAAACTAGTTAATGGTAACACTTCCATTTCGGGACCTTCTGGATCTCCAACAATAGTGCACCAATCTAATGGCATGGTAAGTTCATATGGACCAATTTTTAATACTGCTGCAGGGCAAGTAAATGATTCTAAAAATATTAAGGGAATAAAAAAGTAGTCAGGATTCTGAGGATCACTGTTATCCATTACTGCAAATCGCATATCATCGTCAACCTCCTCTGGAAGATCATTTAGATAATAAGTTTGATTGTTTAGTGTTAAAATTTGCATTATTGATATTTTACCTTGTCTATTGTAAACGGATATTTTGCGTCTTTGTAATATTTTTTACGCTCCGTTAAGTGTCTTTTAGCATACTTGGTGCTTGCGGTAATATCCCAAATTTGAACGAAATCTTTATCGTCTGCTTTTCGAATACCGCGGCCTATTGATTGAATAACTCTAACAAACGATTTACCGGGCTCAATAAGAACCATATTAAAAATCCGAGGAATGTTAATACCAACAGCCGCCACACCATATGTAGCAATGATAATTTTATTATTTGCTGTTTTAATTTCGTCATATTCTTCTTTGCGATCTTTAGTCTTTACTGCTCCTGAAATAAATGCTACCTCAGGTTTATCTGATAATAAACTAAACAAGTTACTCAAATATAATTGTAACATTTTTCCGCACTCGATCCTATCTACTAACACCAGTGTATTACCAGAATCTGCAATAGATTCAATCATTTTGGCTACAAATTCTATTCGTTCTGTATTGGTTACTAGGAACTTTAATTCTTCTGCATAGCTGCTAAACTCTTTCCATTCTGCAGTCTGAACAATATTAACATGGCAAGTGCTTAAAACTCCAGCTTCCTGAAGTTTGTGTGCTTTAACTTGATGAACTACTTCTCCTAATGCTGCACGGATATTTTGAAAGTCAATGTCAGCTTTGGGGACTGTTCCGGTTAATCCCCAACGAATAGGCGTATTGGCAAAGTTACGAGTTAATAACGTTTTTAACACATCAGCTTTGGCCATATGAACTTCGTCTACCATTACACATTGCACATTATCTAACAGTTCAATTAGACGTTCTAATACTAGTTCGCCGTCTGCTTCTTTAGAGCCTTTATCTAAAATATTTAAACTTTGCCAAGTGCATATAGTGTGTGTCTTGTCAAGATTTTTTCTATCACCATAGTAAACTCCAACATCAAGTTGACAGTTGATAAAATCTTCTTCGGTTTGTTCAACTAATGATTTATTAGGAACAATAGTGATAGTGCGTCCATATTTTTCACAAATTTTTGCCAGTGTAGCAGTGGTAATTGTTTTGCCAAATCCAGTAGCAATTTCTTGAATACACTGTGGATTTTCTAAAAACTTGTTAACCACTTCTACTTGATCTTCGCGCATACGAATCGGCTGTCCTGCAAATCGATGTCCTTCGGGCCAACACATGTCGCCCCAAAAATCTTCTTTAATTTTTTCAAATTCTAATACAGGACTAACACGCAGGTCCTCAACTTCAATATAGTAATTTTTGTTTTCTAATTCAGCCAATACCTGTCCTAACATGCTCATGTAGGTAGTTCCGCCTAAACCAAAAAAACTTACTGAACCGTCCCAACGTCCTAATTTGTAGCTTGGACGATAGCGGGCAGTTGGATCTTCATATTTAAATTTTTTAACTAGATATTTTCTAGTATCTAAATCTAAACCTTCTACTTTGATGTTGACTTCGTCTTTAATTATAATTTTACAGTTAGCCAAAGTCTAATTCCTTATTTTTGTTATCTAGGTTCATACTAATAACATTATGATGATTCTTAATATAATTTTTCAATGTGTAATGTGCAGAATTTGTGCCAAAATGAACAACTAGATCAAATTTCTTTCCAGTTTCAATTAATGGTTTTGGTATTTTACCACTAACAAATACAAACTTAGTAACATCACTGACCGGTGTATTTAATTTATGTTCTTTAATATATTCATTACACAGTTTTCCAGAACTACTATCAAGTCTAAACATAACTGTCAGTTGACTGTTTAAAATATTTTGATTAATGAGAAAGTTATGAATAGATTTTAGATGATCTAATTCGGTTCCACCGGGAATTACAAATAAAATATTTTTAGAATAATTTAATAAATCTTGAATACTTATTAAGTTGTTAGAGGCTATTGTAATGGGATTACAATGAGAATTTTTAATAAGTAATTGAATTGAATTGCTTACCTCAGAAGAAGATATAGCTATATCAATCGATTCGTCCCAACAGGTAATACCACATGATCTTGCGTGCAATAATACTTCTATTAGATTATTTGAATTAGGTTGTGGAACATGATTCATAACATTTTTGTAAGAAAAATGTCCATTTTGATAAACTATCATCGGAACATACTGTTCTATATTTTCTTCAATTTTTTGAATTTCTTTAGCTGTTGCTTCTAACTCATTATCAAATTCAAAATCGTTAGAGAGCATTTTATATAGATATGATATATTCGATTCAGTATATCCAAATATCCACACACGGTCTTCTGCATTCCAATTAATGTCTGCAGCTTCTGACCTTGAAATAGTTTTCTTATATTCTCTAAATGCTTCAACTAGTTCTGTATTAAATGGAAATTGAACTACAATTTTTTTACTAGAGTCTGCATAAGATTTAAGTTGTATACTCTTAGCACCACTTAATTTTCTTGCAGGATTTTTAAATTGTGGATTTACTAGATCAACATTTACATCATATTTTAATTCGGTAGATAAAACTTTGACATACTTAGATACTAATCTAATTGCCAATGTTTGTTGTTTTTCAGTATAAAAATTACCTCGTTGAATTTGATCCGATAAACTAGAAATAATAGTAGCATCGGCTCTAAAAACATTAATAGGAGATTGGAATATATATTTTCCGTTACCTGCAAGTCTGTCAATTAATTCTTCAATATGCATAAACTATTATATAAAAAAAATAAGAGCTTGTCAAGCTCCTATTTTAAATACTGACATCTTCTAATCCAGCTGTTCGCAATTTAACAATATTAGTTATTTGCCACTGCTTTTGATCAATTGCTTTAATAATACCTAGCCATTGATTTCTAAGTAATGCAAATTCGTTAATAATTTTTTCCATATCAACTACATCTGCTTCGCCCTCAACATATTTTTCAACGTCTCGGCTACTTAGAGCTCTTTGATAATTCTCTAAATATTTTCTAAAAGATTTTGATCTAATGCGTCGTAATTCAATATTTAAATATTCTAATACCGCTTCAAGTTCTTGAAGTTGATTAAATCTTTGTTCAACGATACCTGGAAGTGCTGCAGAAGCTTTTTCTATGTTACCATAAATTTTAACTTCTCTTTTTGCACTATCCAGTTCGTTGTAATAAAAGTCAATACATGCCGGGAGATGAGAAATATCTTTGCTCACCTTTGCATACCATTGAGCCATTATTAGTCCTCATCTTCGTAATATTCAGCATCGTCTTCATCGTCTTCCATAGCATTAGCTTCGTCGACTACTGTGCGAATAGCATCATCAAGATGAGGATCGTATCCAATAAATCCTTCCAATACATCAACCTCTATATCTTTCCCTAACAAGAAATCGACATATTGATTTGCTGCGATATCTTTATTCTTTTCTGGGATATATTCACGAAACGTATCCCAAATTTCCATGATTAAACTTTCATCCATTTTATGTTTCCTCTGATTCGATAACAACAGGTGAATCCTCACCATGTTTTGAAATATCTTCCATTACTTTCGTAAGTCCGTCTTTTTCATTACGTTCCCAAGCCTTACGGAATTGTTTAATGATTTCACCATCTTTAGTTATATAAACAAGACTATTGCCTTCTTTCTTTAACATTCCTTTGTCTTCAAACAAATCAACTAACCCGCTAAAAGGACTCATACCAGTTGAGTATGGAATTTCAACTTGCACACTTTCAAAAGGTTTTGCATAACGTGTTTTCATAATCTTACAAGCTGAACGAATACCGTTAACAGACGTTGTCTTATTGCCATCAGCATCAGTTTTTAGTTTCAATTTTCGCATTGCAACAACAATTGAGCTGGCATAGATAAACCCTTGACCGCCTGAAATTTTATCGTCAGGATCAAACATATCCTGACTTGCATAAGTGTGATTTGTGCAAACCATACCTACATTATAACTTCCAAACATGTTAACACAATTACGAACAAGACTTGTAAGTGCTTTAGGTTTACGGCCCATATCACCTTTCATTTCACCTGCTTCGAATTGATTAACATCAGTAGGAGTTAACAACATACCCAATGAATCAATAACAAACAGAATTTTTTGTCGGTCTTCTTGAGGCATGAGCTTATACTCTTTCATAAATTCTGAAATAGTCCTTGCTACATCGTCAATCATAGCCATATTAAGTTTTAATAACTTTTCATCACTAGTATCGACGCCTAGGTCTTTCAACCATTTTTCATCAAGTGCATTTTCGCTATCAACAAGAATAACAAAAATATCTTGTTCCTGTGCTGCTTTAATAATGTTACCGGAGCAGATATAACTTTTACCTGCACCTGATTCTCCGGCAAATACTGTTACCTTACCTAACGGAACACCTTTGTTAAAGTCTCCACTAATAAGATAATTTAGTGCATAGTTTCCTGTACCAATCCAGTCTGTTGGATCGTTAAAGCCTATACCAAGTCCGTCAATAGACTTAGTGATAGACTTACGGAACTTCGAAATATCGAAGGATTTTCCCATAGTCTATCTCCTAATTACTTGTTACGATTGCGAATTGCTGCTAAGATATCTTGAGCACGTGAGCTTGCGCTATCTGCAGCTGGTGTTGCTGCGGCTGGTGCTGCAAAAGATTTCTCTGCAACTGCAACATCATCTTCCCAAGGTGCTACTTCTTCTTCAACTGAAGCAGGTGTTGCTACTGGTCGAGTTGCTGTTGGTGTTGCTGGTTTAGTTGCTCCACCTTCTGCATTATCACGACCACCGTAACCCGACGGTTTGAAATATTGACCCCAACGTTCCATGTCAAATGCTTCGCCGTCTACTGACGCCTCAAACATTTCTTTCATAACTTTGAGTTCAACATCGCCTGGTTTCTTAGGCAAAAAGTCTTTTAGATTAAATGGACCGTGATCCTTAATTGCTGTCAGCTCTGCTTCTTCTAAAGCACGTTCACGACGTGCCCAGTTACTGGTAGAGTAGTCAGCATAACCACCTTTACTGGTCTTTACAATCTTGAAGTCAGTGCCACGAACATAGTCCGTTGGCAACTCTGCAAAATCTGGATCAAGCAATGCTGCCTTGATAATGTTAAAGATTTGTGAACCCATGATGAATCTACGGATTGGATTCTCAGGTGTGCGATCTTCCTTGTATAGGCTGTCAACCACAAAGCCTTGGAACAAGTAAGACTTTTTCTTCCAATACTTACGACCCATGTCTTCTAAAGATTTATCTTTAAACCAAGGACGAACCTCGGTAAGAATTGGGCAAGTTTCACCCCACATTTCCATACAGGGAACTTGCACAGTAACTGGCTTGGAATTTGTTTCACCTTTTACACCTGCAAAAGGCAATTTGATCATTGCACGTTCGATCCAGAAGAATGTGTTATTTGGATCAGCATCAGAAACAAATCGAATTGTTGCTGTTTGACCTTCTGCAATATTCCAATGAGGGTAAATTGCGTTGTCTCCACCTTGTGAGCCGCCGGTGTTTTGTTGAGAACTTGCTTGAAGTTTTGCTCTGATTTCTGCTAATGTTGCCATAATGTTTTTTCCTTAATGTTGATTTATTATGCCTCTTCTTTAAAGCCCACTGACTAAAAAGAAAAACTGTGCATACGATTAAGTATACACAGTTCTATTTATCACTACAACCTATACAGGAATAATTATTTGATTATTTTATCCAATTTTTCTAAGACCAGCTAACTTCATAATATCTTCAAATGCAACATCGTTAGTGTTTTGTGAAGCGAGAGTATTATCTTCTTCTTGATGTATTTTGGAAAATTCATCAACTAATCGTCCGGCAAGTTCTCCTGCCCAATCACCCATTTCTTTTGTAACTTTAGTAACAATACCTTGTTTTCCTATTGGAAATGGGCCTAAACCTTCTTCCATGTGATGGCTGTTGTAAAATGATCTTACCATCTCAGCAACTGATGCAATTGTAGGTTTTTTGGTATCTTTATATTCTTCAACTTCTTCTTCTGCAGGTTCAGCTTCGGGCGGAACTTCACCAGCTGGAGCCTGTTCAGGAGGAGCAGATGCTGCAGGTGCGCCAGATAGTTCTTGGGCTGCTGCCGGGTCTTCTTTTTGTAACCAAGCCATGATAATATGGCTAGGATCTCCTTCTCCGTTAGTGTCTTTAGCAAGCCCCTTTAGATCACTTTCAAGTCCGTTATCATTGATACCAATATTCTGCAATGAAGATACTGTATTAGTTGCGTCTGGACCAACTGTTTTTAACGAGTCGTTGCCTAGTAACTCTTGCAATGCTGCAAGCATTTCGGGTTCCATACGACCTTCTACAACCGAATTAGCCCAATTTTCAAACTCTGCAAATTCTTTAACTTCAGTAGTGTCGTCGCACTGGCAATCTTTAACAGGATGATCGCACGTATCACAGTGCTCTTCTTCTGATTCACTAACGTATTCATCTAGGTCAACTTCGCTAGTTTCTTGCATAATTTTATGAATTAACGGAAAGTATTCTGCAAGATCTTCTTTGAATGTGCTAACAGTAAACTTTGATTTATAGTTTTCCATTGTAGCTTGATCCATTGCAAACTCTTCGCTTGTATCAGGAACATAACTTTCTTTCCATGATTCGTAGTGTTGCTGTTTACCCAAACAAGCCATTTGATGACGTAGATTTTCTAACTTCATACATGCACGTTCTAAGATGTTATTAGCATCACTGTTCATACTGTCGTGCTTGCCTACATGACGTTTGAATGCATGTAGCTTGGCAATTTCAGTTGCCATTTCAATAATTTTTTTACCATGATCGTCGTGTGGATAACCACCGTTAGCCACGTGTCGTGCCATAGCTTCTGCTGCTCTAATGCTAGGAATAGGCATTTTCATGCGCTCGCCTAGTTCGTTTTGAACAAAGATAGATTCAATGTCTCTACTACGAGCTCCGCGGCTTTCTACATCAATTGGATTACTATGCTTAATAATAATCTTAGCTTTTGCTAGGGGGCGGTAGCTGGTTTTGCTGCTACCATACATTTTACTTTCTGCCATATTGTCTTCCTTTGAGCCAGTTTGGGCTAGGTATTGAAAATCAGTTTTATTCAAGTTAGATTTAGTAATGTCACGTGTATCAAATCTCATTAGTCTGCGTTTAGCAAAGTTTCTCATTTCTTTTAAAAATGCAAACCAAGTTTTTTGAGCTACGGCATTTAATCCTTCTAAAATCCCTTGACTATAAAATATTTTTAGTGCGCCGCGCTCGTTAATACTGATGCTAACACGCCCTAAATTTTCTCCTTCTGATACAAAATCAAAATCAAAAAATCGAGCAGTTCTAGGATCAGACGTTACATTGCCGTCTTCGTCTCCCATTTCTAGGTTACTATAACGGCTACGGACTTTATCAAATACGTCTTGTGATATAAGTTCAATTGCGTTCATAATGTGTATTTAGTTAATAAGAACTCATAAAGATGGGCAAGGGAAGGTCGTGTTCTTCCATGCCCGTATGATCTCTCATTTTATCATAAATTGTAGGATCCCAGTCTTGCAACAACATAACCATGCGTATAGCTAATAATAGACTAGCAACTAAGTCGTCGTGTTGACCAGTTTTAGCTTTGAATGTAATACCCTGAGCCACAAATGTTTTCATTTCACTTATTAAGGTTTTGCTATTAACTTTGAGTTGTCTGCTTTCTACAAGTTGTTTTAGCTTGGCACAAGCAGAGATCTTAGCAGCATGAGTAGTATTAAATCCTTTTCTAAAGCGACGAACATGGCCTTTCTTAATAGGCTCACTTAGAAACAAACCTGGAAATGTTTCTTCACCTAATTCGTTAATTGCAACTAGGGCGCTTTCGCCTAGAGTATTGTTTTCTACAGAGTAATATATACTACTAGATACTCCCTGTGCAGTGCACTCATCCTCAATATATTTGAGCAAGTCTCTTAGAATACGAGCTTGAGCCTGCACAGGAGTCATGTTGTGATGCCATTCTGCAACTTGGTCCATACTAGGAAGTTCTAAAATTTCAATGGCTGCAAAATCGCCACCTGTGCCTAGACTAGGATCTAAACTTACAATATAGGTGCTGGCAGGATTAATCTTTTTATACCATCGAGCTTGGCCCATTTTCATAAGAGGTTCACTGCCTTCCATGTCTGACAAACTAATACTGTTAATCAGTGTTTCGTCAAAAATTAAGAATTTACATTCGTGTTCACGTTCAAATCTTTCTTGACCAACACGACTACGTTCTTCATTTGCCCATTTTTCGTCACGATCGGGATGCTCATTCCATATGGCAATGCATGGATAAAAACCATTGCGCCCTAACTCAGTTGCGTTTCCAAACTCATCAAATCTTTTGTTGGCTTCATTCCAAATCTGTGCAAACTGATCTTCGTCTGAGTTAGGAGTTGATGTAATAATTGCCTTACCACCAGTTGCTAGTGTAGGCGATATTGATGTCCAAAATTCTACAGCAATGTTAGGTTCAACATAGGCAAACTCGTCGCAGTATAGTAGTGATACAGACATACCACGACCAGTTGTTTCGGTTGTTGTCTGTGCAACAATACGCGATCCGTTGTCAAATTCTAAACTTTGCTTGTTATAGCTAGTAACGCCTGCACGAATAAAATCAGGACAAGTTTCGTATGCATAACGCAGACGTTGCATAATTTCCTGTGCGCCTGTATATTTGTGCGCTGAAATTAAGATAGTGCTGTCTGGTACAAACATAGCATACCAAAGTAAATATCCTACCGCAGTAGTAGTTTTACCCATCTGACGGCCTAGCATGTTTACACTAAATCTGTGTCCGTGATAACTGTCCAATAGACGTTTTTGATATTCAAAAGGTTTATACTGAATCTTACCTTTTGTGGGATGTTGAATAAAGAAAAAGTTATTCAAAAAATATTGTGGGCCAAGTTCTTGATCTTGGCACCGTAACATATGCTCAATGTCTTGTTCAGTCCATCGTTGAGTAACATGTGCTTTTTTAACTAAATTACCGTCTAAGTTTTTGCTTGCCATATTATTATTTACTGATAAAAAAGCCCCCGAAGGGGCTAATTGGACTACATCCTAACGTTTTTATTTCTTAGCCACCGCTGGGTTTTTTACGAGTTTGTTTTTATCCATATATACTGTCGATTTTGGCTGTCTTGCTTGATAAGCAGCTAGTCGTGCTTCGGCACCTGGATCACTGTTGGGGTCTTTTTTCAAGTTGACTACTTCGTCCATTTTTGCATGAACTGGGCATTGATCTTCACCGTCTCTATCACAGCAGCATTTACCCTTTTTGCCTTCTTCGGTGCGTTTGCTGGACCAAACTTTGGCACCAGAACTTGCATTACGTTTGTCAGTAGCAGCTTGTGCAGCAGCTTGACCTGGACGCTTTTGCTTGCGTAGTGCTGCGGGAACATCAACTTCTGCAGGACCTTTTGGTTGCATTTTTGTTGCACCTTCTGCAATAAATTTT
>Ga0114960_10001071_pt1 | contig 22375 bp, 24 predicted proteins | sample C_130625_MF_Meta_FD_92637 | JGI IMG/M metagenome (GOLD analysis project Ga0114960, IMG submission 92637) | Freshwater microbial communities from Lake Croche, Canada to study carbon cycling - C_130625_MF_MetaG | ecosystem: Environmental > Aquatic > Freshwater > Lake | place: Lake Croche, Canada... | reverse complement strand
AGGCGCGATCCAGATGGCTCAGCAAGTAATTGATGCGGGTGACAATGCCGTCGTCATTTCGCTGGCTCAAAAGATCATCGCCGCTCAAACTGCTGAAATCACCCAGATGCAGTCGATGCTGAACTCGTGATCCGGATGGCAGCGCTGGCCCGTGACGCCCGCGCTGCCATCTGTAGTCACGGCAGTCGGTAGCGAGCACGCCCGTCGGTCGCCAAGAGTCGATCGACGAGCAGTCCTGCCAATGCACGCTCGCGTTGCTCGTCGTCGGGCCACGCTTTCGCCAGCTGAGCTCGTGTCACCGCACCGTCGGCGTCGCGCACGATCTGCAAAAGCCGGCCGCGCACTTCGCGATCGCTGCCTTCGTATCGCGGCTGGCTGCGCGTTGGCTCAGCCTCGGGCTGCCCCGCCGCCGTCCACGCGCAGGTGCCGGTCACGGGGCACGCGGCGCATTGCGGTGATCGCGCAGTGCATACGAGGGCGCCGAACTCCATGACTGCCGCCGACCAGCGAGCACTCGCGGCATCCGCGTGCGGCCACAGGTCGTCAGCCCGCTGCCATTCTCCGCGGGTGATGTGCCCCGGCGGGGTTGCTTGCGCATCCAGAGTGCGGGCGATCACGCGACGCACGTTGGTGTCGAGCACTACGGAACGTCGACCAAAGGCGAACGCACGGATCGCTGCCGCGGTGTAGTCGCCGATTCCCGGCAGGGCGAGCAATGCTTCGTGATCGTCGGGTACCTGACCGTCATGCCGTTCGACCAGCAGAGTGGCGGACTCATGCAGGCGGCGCGCTCGACGCGGATACCCGAGGCGACCCCAGGCGCGAATGGCGTCACCGGGAGCGTCGGCTGCGAGGTCGGCCGGTGCTGGCCAGCGGTCCATCCATTCGTGCCAGACCGGCAGCACGCGATCCACCGGTGTCTGCTGCAGCATGAACTCGCTGACCATCACGCCCCAGGGTGACGTGCTGCGCCAGGGCAGCGGTCGCTCATGCTCGTCGAACCACGCCATGAGGGCGTCAACGAGGGGCGATGTCGAGGTCATCGCGGGATCGTGCCAGACGGGTGCACCACCCCAGTAGCGTGAGCCCGTGAGCTCCTTCATGAGCCCGATCGGTCCTGAGCCGCCCATGGTCTATTGGATTCGACGGCTAGCCGTGGTTGTCGTGCTGCTCACAGTGGCCATTGCCGCGGTGTGGGTGGTGCAGGCGCTGCGGAATCGAGGCGGTTCAGCTGCCGTAGTCGCGTCGGCCTCTCCGGGTGCCAGTGATGCCGCACCCTCTGCGTCGGGCACACCGGATGCGTCCGGTGCACCCGCAGAGTCGGGAGCGGCTGTGGACGCGACGGTCCCGGTGTGTCCTGACGCGGTCATCAAGGTCGAGGCGAACTCCAATGCGGCGACCTACCCACTCGGTTCGACACCCAAGCTCACGCTGGCCATCACCAACACCGGACCTGCCGCATGCAACCGTGACGTCGGCCCGGCAGCCAACTCTCTGGAAGTCACGTCCGGTGGCTATCACGTGTGGTCAACGGACGACTGCACGCCCAGCACCAAGGCCAAGGTCTCCACGCTGGAGCCCGGGCAGAAGGTCGTGGCCAGCATCACGTGGGACGGCAAACTCAGTCAGAAGGGTTGCCCCGACGGTGAAGGCGGCGGACCCGATGCAAGAGTCGGTCGTTACGCGGTTGTCGGCACCAACGGCACGGTGTCATCAGACCCCACGCCATTCGTCCTGACAAAGAACTGACGCCGCTAGTCCCCGGATCGGGCCAGGCGTCGAGCCACCGCAAGTGCCTCTTGCAGACTGCTGGTCTCATGGACGCGCATGCCTGATGGCGGTTCTACGGCACCACCTCGACGCGCCGATGCACGCGCAGGCGCAATAGCGTCGGTGAACCCCAATCGCGCGGCTTCGTGAAGTCGTCGGTCAAGAGACCCGATGGGTCGAACGTCGCCGGCCAGCCCAACTTCGCCGAACGCCACGAGCCCTGCAGGCAGGGTGGCATCGAGGGCGCTGCTGGCAATAGCAAGCGCTACTGCCATGTCGGTCGCTGGTTCGGAGAGTCGCACGCCGCCGACGGTGGCCACGAAGCAATCGGATGTGGCGAGCTTGACGCCACCACGCCGCTCGAGAATGCCGAGCATCATGGCAATGCGCGCGGAATCCAGCCCGCTGGTGACTCGACGCGGCTGTGGCAGCACCGAGGGCGCGACGAGCGCCTGCACCTCCGCCACCAGGGGACGGCGGCCCTCAATGGTCACGGTGACACAGGTACCGGGCGCCGGAGACTGACGATCGCCGAGGAACAGCCCACTGGGGTCGGCCAATCCGATGATGCCGTCGTCGACAAGTTCGAAGCAGCCGATCTCGTCGGAGGGTCCGTACCGATTCTTGATGGCGCGTACGAGACGCAGTGGACCCTGCCGATCACCCTCGAAGTGCAGCACGACATCGACCAGATGCTCCAGAGCGCGGGGACCGGCGACGCTGCCGTCCTTGGTCACATGCCCCACAAGCACAGTGGCCATGTCACGAGACTTGGCGGCCGCGATGAGCGAGGCCGCCACTTCCTTGACCTGGGTAACTCCACCCGCCGAACCCTCGACATCCGCGCTGCTCACCGTTTGTACGGAGTCCAGGACCAACAGGGTCGGCTGAACAGCTTCGATGTGACTGAGCACCGCGCCGAGGTCAGTCTCGGCTGCGAGAAACAGGTCGGGTGTCACGGCTCCAATGCGTTCGGCTCGCAGTCGCACCTGCGCGGCGGACTCCTCACCGGTCAGGTAGAGCGCACGACGGCCTTGCCGAGCCCACGCCGCTGCAGTGTCCAGCAGCAATGTCGACTTACCGACACCTGGCTCGCCGGCCAGCAGCAGGACGGCCCCGGGCACGAGTCCACCGCCGAGCACGCGATCAAGTTCGCCAGACCCGGTTGGCACTGCGCGAGCCGCGGCAATATCAACCTCGCCGATCGGTACCGCGGCGGTGCGGGTTGCGGAAGCCGTCGTACGCGCGCGTACGGCACCCACTTCGTCGACCGTTCCCCACGCCTGACATTCGCCGCACCGGCCCACCCACTTGGTGGAGGTCCAGCCGCAGTCGGTGCAGCGATAGGTGGTGGTCGCTCTGGCCATGCGGCCGCTACTTGACAGTCGTCTTGGCCGGCTTGCCCGCGGACGTCTTGGCCGGCTTGCCCGCGGACGCCTGTGCCACCTTGGCTACCGGCGGATCAGCCGGGTGCGGCAGTAGCGCGGCACCGAACGTGCCACTGGCCAACAGAGCTTCGCGGTCTTTGCACATACGAGCCACCTCGGCGTATGCCGCAGGACCCATCAGAGCGACGAGCTCATCGCGGTTGGAGATGTAGACCGGGTCTTCGCCGATGTGCGCCTCGGGGTTATCGGTGCAGTACCAGTTGAAGTCGTGGCCGCCAGCACCCCAGTCGCGGGCCTGATACTCACCGATGACCACCACAAGCTTCTCGTCGCCATCCTCGAACTTGCGTCGCTCATAGGTGCGGCGCATGGGCAGCTGCCAGCAGACCTGGGGCTTGGTCTCGATGAACGACACTCCTTCGGCCGCGGCCAGGTGGTGGAGTGCGCAACCGTATCCGCCGGCGAAATCCTCGGAGTTGTGGAAAATGCAGGCGCCCTTGACGACCCGAGTCTTCTCGTCGCCGTCCTCCATCTGCGTCCAGCCTTTTTTCTGACCGGTGGCGTAGTGCTGCCACGTCTCTGGCGAGAGTTTGGCCACCCAACGCGAAACGCTCTTCTTGTCCTTCTTGCCGGCGAAGTGGGCGCCGTGAACGCAGCACCCGGCATCGGGTCGCTTGGCGCTGATGCCTTGGCATCCCCGGCCGAAGATGCAGGTCCATCGAGAGGTGAGCCAGGTGAGGTCAGCTTTGATCATCTGCTCGGAATCGGCAGGGTCGACGAACTCGACCCACTGGCGGGGAAAGTTGATGGAGATCGGCTGCGCGGGCATGGTCGAAGCCTAGGGGGCGCATCTGACAGGGCCGAGAGCGATACCGGAGCGCGCAACAGGCACCGGGGCCGCTAGTTTCAGCACGTGCGCTTGGGAGTCCTGGACCTTGGGTCCAACACGATTCACCTCTTGCTGGTCGACGCCCACTATGGGGCCGCCCCGACTCCCGCCTCCAAACTCAACATGCGCTTGCGGCTGTTCGAGCAGTTGCAACCCGACGGCAGCATCGGCGATGCGGCGGTTCAGCAGCTCGTGGAATTTGTCGCCGAAGGTCAGAAGCTCGCAGAGGACAAAGGCGCCACGGAAATCATGGCTTTCGCCACGTCGGCTATGCGCGATGCGAAGAACGGTGACGACGTCCTCCGGCGCATCATGGAAGCCACTGGGCTTGCGGTCGAAGTGCTGTCGGGCGAGGACGAGGCGCGCATGACATTCCTGGCAGTGCGCCGCTGGTTCGGCTGGTCGAGCGGACGCATCGTGCTGCTGGATATTGGTGGCGGTTCTCTGGAGATCGCGTCGGGTACCGACGAGGAACCTGATGTCGCCGTGTCACTGCCCCTCGGTGCCGGCCGGCTCACGCGCGATTACAGCGATGGCGATCCGCCCAGCGCCGCAGCCATCCGCGAGATGCGCAAGCAAGCACGCGTCACGATTGCCGAAAATGTTGGCCGGATTCGTCGGGTAGGCGAGGCGCAGTTGGCGGTCGCGACCTCCAAGACTTTTCGACAGCTCGCGCGCATTGCCGGAGCAGCACCGTCGAGCGAAGGAATTCACGCGAAACGGTCGTTAAAGTCAACCGACATCACACAGATCATTCAGCAGTTGTCGTCTATGAGCGCAGCTGAGCGTCGACGTATCCCCGGGGTGTCGGAGAGCCGCGCGGAGCAGTTGATTGCGGGTGCGATAGTCGCGGAAGCCGCCGTGGACCTGCTCGAGATCGATGAACTGGTGCTGTGCCCCTGGGCCCTCCGAGAGGGCCTGATTCTTCGGCGCATGGATGGCCTTACGCCGTGAGCGTGGAGACCACCGCGGGGTTGAGTTCTGCCGAGGTGGCGGATCGCGTTGCGCGCGGTCTGGTGAACGAGGCTCCGTCTGCGAATAGCCGAAGCCTGAGCGACATTCTCAAGGCGAACATCTTCACGTGGTTCAACGGACTGATCGGCGCGCTGTGGGTGACGATGCTGCTCATCGCACCGGTGCAGGACTCGTTGTTCGGCTTCATCATCGTGGCCAACACACTCATCGGCGTCGTGCAGGAGTGGCGAGCCTCTCGAACACTCGCGCGTCTGGCTGTTCTGGGCGAAGCCAAGCCTGTGGTGCGACGAGACGGCGCCTCGGTGGAAGTTCCGAGTGCGCAGATCGTGATCGATGACATCGTCGTCCTGCGCACAGGTGATCAACTTGTCGTCGATGGCACGGTTGTCGAGTCAGATGGACTCGAGGTTGATGAGAGTCTGCTCACGGGTGAGGCGGACCCGGTTCACAAGGCGTCCGGTGATGCCGTCATGTCGGGCTCTTTCGTGGTGTCCGGCTCGGGAGCGTGTGTGGCCACCCGCATCGGACGTGACTCCTTCGCCGCCGGATTAACCGAGCAAGCCAAATCCTTCCGGCTCACCAACTCTGAATTACGCAACTCGGTCAACCGCTTCATTCGCGCCATGAGCTACCTGCTTGTGCCGGTGGGTGTGCTGCTGTTGATCTCGCAGACAGTTCGGCTTGATCTGCCCATCAAGGAGGCACTGCGCGGCACCATCGCGGGAGTGGTGACCATGGTGCCGGAGGGCTTGGTCCTGCTGACCAGCATCGCCATGGCGGTTGCCGTCATTCGCCTCGCCGAGCGGCGCGTTCTCGTCCAGGATCTGCCCGCCGTCGAAGTGCTGGCGCGAGTCGACACGATCTGCGTGGACAAGACGGGCACCTTGACCGAACCGGGTATGGCGGTCACCCAGGTGATCCCCGTGACACTGCCCGATGGTGAGCCGCAAGGCTGGGACGCTCACGAACTTCTGGGCGCAATCGGGGCTTGTCAGGCCAACCCCAATCCCACCTTGGCTGCGATATCTGCGGCCTACGCGGATCCCGGATGGACCGTCACGTCGACCGTTCCATTCAGCAGTGCGCGCAAATGGTCGTCCGCGTCATTTCGCGACCACGGTTCATGGGTCCTTGGGGCGCCGGAATTTGTCGCACCAAGCGATGCGGATGTCTCTGCGCGGTCGACCGAGTTCTCCGACCAGGGCGCACGCGTTCTGCTGCTGGCCCGGGCACAGGGGGAACCGTCGGTCGATACAGGTATCGGTCCGGTAACCCCGCATCTCCTGATCGTCATCAGTCAGAGCCTGCGTGCAGATGCTGCTGAGACCGTGCGCTACTTCTTGGAGCAGGGCGTGTCGGTCAAGGTGATCTCTGGCGACAACCCCGCCACCGTGGGTGCGATCGCCGCGCAAGCGGGCGTTCCCGGGGCGGCTCATCCCATCGACGCGCGCACGCTGCCCGAGGATCTGGCCGAACTTGCACAGGCGATGCAGACAAGCTCGGTGTTCGGCCGCGTCACTCCGTTGCAGAAGAAGGCCATGGTCGACGCGCTGCATCTCAACGGCGCAACCGTCGCCATGACCGGTGACGGCGTCAACGATGTGCTCGCTCTGAAGTCTGCTGACCTGGGTATCGCCATGGGCTCCGGCGCAGGCGCTACCCGCGCTGTCGCCCAACTGGTCCTGCTTGATGATCACTGGTCGGTGATGCCCAGCGTGGTCGCCGAAGGTCGTCGGGTGCTCGGCAACATTGAACGTGTGTCGGATGTGTTCCTGACAAAGTCGTTCTACGCGGTCGTGATCTCCATCTTGACCGGCATCTTCGCCTTCACCTTCCCCTTCCTTCCGCGACACCTGTCCCTCGTTGCCGCGTTGACCATCGGCATTCCCGGCTTCTTCTTGGCACTGATGCCCAACACGGAAAGATTTCGCCCCGGGTTCTTTCGTCGGGTCTTGATGTTCGCTGTGCCGGCTGGTGTGATCTCAGCCATGACGGCGCTGGCCACGTATTCCGCGGTGCGCGCTCTTGGTGAACCGGTTGCCAACGCTCAGGCCGCGGCCACCACCGCCCTGTTTGTCGTCACCCTTGCCGTTCTGCTGGAGTCGGCGCGCCCACTCAACCTGCTGCGCATCGGCATCGTCGTGCTGATGGCGATCATGTTCGTGGGGGTACTGGTTATCCCGTGGTTCCGCGAAGTCTTCGCACTCAACCTCGGTGCCGAGCTCTATGCGGCGATCGCGGTCGCCATCGGTCTCGTGGGCGCGTTCCTGGTGTGGTTGACCACGCTGGTCATCCACAGGTGGCGCTAGTCATGCCGGCCCGGGTAGGTCTGTCATCGTCGTCGGTTTTCCCCGAAGGCACCGCGGCTGCCTTCGAGCTCACGGCGCGCCTGGGCTACGACGGCGTGGAAATCATGGTGGGCACGGATTCGGCCAGCCAGGATCTCCATGCACTTCTCGCACTTCGTGATCGCTATCAGATCCCGATCATGGCTGTGCATGCTCCATGCCTGCTGGTTACCCAACGCGTCTGGGGCCTTGATCCCTGGGGCAAGCTTGTACGCGCGCAAGAGGTCGCCGAAGCTCTCGAGGCCGACACCGTTGTCGTACATCCACCGTTTCGCTGGCAGCGCGACTACGCGCGCGAATTCGTCAAGGGCATCGAGCGCATGGCTAATCAAAGTGCGGTCCGCTTTGCTGTGGAGAACATGTACCCGTGGCGGGCGGGGCGCAGCAATATTGCTGCCTATCTGCCCAATTGGGATGTCCGCGACGACGACTACCTGCACACCACGTTGGACCTGTCCCATTCGGCCGTGGCTAAGGCCGACGGTCTTGAGATGGCCCGCGATCTGGGCGATCGGTTGGCGCACGTGCACTTGGCCGATGGCACCGGTTCGATGCGGGATGAGCACCTTGTGCCGGGGCGGGGAACGCAGCCTGTCGCTGAGGTCGTTCAGCACCTGGCGCGGACGGGCTTCACCGGAGACGTGATCGTGGAGGTCAGCACGCGCGGGCGCGATCGCCAGACCCGAGAGCGCGATCTGGAGGAAAGCCTTGCCTTTGCCCGACGGCACCTCGCGACCACGTAGGCATGATTCTTCGCCCATGGCACCTCACGTGTCACCGGTCGCCGGCGGCTTAGTCTGATCAGGTGCCCCTGATGCCACCGGACGCCTCAGCCGCCGTCCTCAACGCCGCTCGAGCGGCGTTCGCATCACGGGGCTATGCCGTCACCACCGTGAAATCTGTCGCGGCAGCGGCCGGTGTAGCGCCGGCCGTGGTCAAGTCCCTGTACGCGAACAAGGAGCGGCTCTTCACGGCAGCCATGCGGCTGCCCTTTGACCCCGCAGACGCCGTGCCGGAACTCCTCGCGCCCGGGCTGGAGGGCATGGGGGAGCGGCTCGTCCGACTCACTCTCGCGCTTGTCTCGGACGATGCGGTTCGTCGCGACCTCGTACGGGTCTTGCGTTCTGATGCTGCCGCGGGAGCGGCCATCGACGGCTCTGCCGTGGACCAGGTGCGGGCCATGACGGAATTCATGAGCGCTTCAGTGCTGGACCGGGTGGTCGCGGCGCTTGGTGTGCCGGACGCTCGACTCCGCGGTTCGGTGATCTCGTCGTATCTCATGGGAATCGTGATGTCCCGATACGTTGTCAAAATGGAGCCGCTCGCATCTGCCAGTGATGACGAGATTGTTGCCATGGTGGCTCCTGCAATACAGGCCTTGTTGGATCCCACGGTCAATCGCAAGGGCCGAACATGAGCGGCGGTGAACGATCGTGATCCGAGAGGCGTTGCAGTCCATCGCCCGCAATCAAGCTGTTGCCGATGCGGTCGGTCGGATCCCGGGTGCCCGCGGAGTAGTGGGCCGCGTGGTCGCGGGCGAGTCAGTGGACGATGTCATGCACGTCGCTGTCGACCTCGCTGATCGCGGCTTCTGGCTCAGCATCGAGCACACCGAATCTGCATCCCGACCTGATCCCGAGGCGACCCTCGATGACCTATACGAGTTGATCGACGCGATCGACGAGGCCGGATTGACGTCCATCAGCGAGTTGAGCATCCGTCCTGAGGCGCTCGGTTCCACTCTTGACGAAGCCCTGCCACGACTTCACGCGGCCTGTGTCAGTGCAGGAGTACACGACCTCCAGGCCATGGTCGGAATCTCACCCTCGATGGACACCGAAGAACTTCTGGCCTGGTTCGAGGATCAATCCGCAGGGGTGGGGATCACGCTTGCCTCGGCCTTGCGCAGGAGTGAGGCGGATTGCGCACGATTCGCCGATCGCCGTGTTCGCCTCGTCAAAGGTGGGCGCCGCGACGTCGGCTCCTACGGTCAGCCGATCGAGGTCGACAAGTCCTACGTTCGATGCGCCAAGCAACTCCTTCAAGGCCCGGGTCCCGCATCGTTCGCCACGCATGATTCCCGACTCATCGACATTGTCGAGAGCCTCACCGCGCGCTACCAGCGGCCACGCCAGTCCTATGAGTTCGCGATGTATCTGGGCCGCCTTGAGGGCATGCAGGATCGGCTGCTGCGCAACGGCGAGCGAGTGCGCATCTACCTGCCGTTCGGACCCGCATGGTTCGAGCGACTCGTGGGAGGGTTGGCCGAGCAGCAGAGTTCGATAGGCGGTGCGGTGCGTTCGCTCCTGCCAGGTGCATCCTGAATCGACGCGACGGAGGAACGATGCGGATCGCAGTGATCGGTGGCGGTGTCATGGGTGAGGCGCTCATGCGAGCTTTCATGCGACGTGACCCTCGGCCCGACATCGTTGTGGTGGAGAAGCGGGCAGATCGTGCCGCACAGTTGATCGCCGAGCTTGGCGTCACGGTGGCCGAGGTCCGCGATGCACTTGCCGGTGCCGACGTGGTGCTGCTCGCGGTCAAGCCCCAGGACGTACGTGACCTGCTCGACGACGCAGGTCAGGCGGTCGAGCCAGGCAGCCTCGTTCTGAGCATCGCCGCTGGAATCCCGACCTCAGCCATCACCGAACGTGTGCGCCCGGGTGTTGACGTGGTTCGAGCCATGCCCAACACCCCGGCACGTATCGACCTGGGTGTCACCGGGGTGAGTCCAGCGCCAGCATGCTCGCCCCAGGGTCGTGATCTTGCGGTGCAGCTCCTGTCTTCTGTCGGCTTGGTCGTCGAGGTAGCGGAGTCACTTCAGGATTCGGTGACCGCGGTGTCAGGCAGTGGCCCGGCCTACCTGTTCCTTCTCGCCGAATCCATGGTCCAGGCAGCCATTGACTTGGGACTTGAACCGGACATGGCCGACCAGATGGTGCGCCAGACCCTCGTGGGTGCGGCACAACTCTTGGCAGCATCATCTGAGGGGCCCGAAGTGCTCAGGAGCAACGTCACCTCGCCGAATGGCACTACCGCGGCGGCTATCTCCACGATGGATCGACTGGGTGTTCGCGCATCGATTATTGAGGCGATGGGTGCCGCTCATGCGCGCAGTCGTGAATTGGCCGGGTCGTAGGTCACTCTTTCTCGGACCAATTTTGGGAACCAACTTTCGCTCGGGCCCCGGGGGCCACTAGTGTTTGCTGCGCCTGAGAACCGTTGGACCCGGAGGGGAAGCCGGGACGGCTGAGGCAGAGAGACGGTGTTCAGATGGCAAGCGATCGCAATTTCGCCGACGTGCGGTTCCTCACTGTTGCGGAGGTTGCATCGATGATGCGAGTTTCCAAGATGACGGTTTACCGCCTGGTGCATAACGGCGAGCTCCCTGCGGTCCGCGTCGGTCGTTCCTTCCGCGTCCCCGAGCAGGCAGTTCAGGACTACCTGCGTACGGCATACATCGAGACTGCGTAAGGCCTTCAGCACGTCAAGTAGGTAGACTGAATGTCCCCCGGGTGAGAATTCGGGTCGCGACCGACGTAAGGATTTCCCATGGGCTCAGTAATCAAGAAGCGCCGCAAGCGGATGGCGAAGAAGAAGCACCGCAAACTGCTGCGTCGCACGCGAGTCCAGCGTCGCAATAAGAAGTAGCCGCTGTAGCTCCACCCCCGGGGGGTTCGATGCGCCGCACCGTTGTGGTCACGGGTGTGTCCCGCTACCTCGGTGGCCGTCTCGCCGCCGTCCTGGGGCGTGATGAGACCCTCGATGTCATTGGCGTCGACGTCATCGCGCCGGCCGATCCCATCGCCGGAATTTCCTTCGTTCGCGCGGACATCCGCAATCCCGTGATGGGCCGAATTCTGGCTGACGCCCGGGTCGACACGGTCGTCCATATGGGTGCGATCTCAACCCCTCGCGAGGCCGGCGGCCGGGCGAGTATGAAAGAGATCAACGTTCTGGGCACGATGCAACTGCTGGCGGCCTGCGAACGCACTCCGTCGCTCACCTCGCTTGTCGTGAAGTCCACGTCGGCGGTCTATGGTTCTGGGCCTCGAGATCCAGCCAAGTTCACCGAGGACATGAATCCGTCGCATGTTCCGACATCGGGCTGGGCGAAGGACTCTGTTGAGCTTGAGGGCTATGTCCGCGGTTTTGCCAGGCGTCGTCCGGATGTCAACGTCACCACATTGCGCTTCGCCAACGCCATCGGGCCGGTCGTGCAGACATCGATGTCGTCCTACCTGTCGATGCCGGTGGTGCCGACCGTCCTGGGGTTCGACCCGCGGATTCAATTCATTCACGAGGACGACCTCGTGGAGTCCATTCGGCTGTCGGTTCTTGAACCCACCGCTGGGACCTACAACATCGCCGGGGATGGCGTGCTGCTCCTGTCGCAGGCGATCCGCCGGCTGGGTCGACGCCAGCTCATCGTTCCCGGGCCGCTGTTCCCCGTCGTTGCTCGGCGTCTCGTCGGCCGTGGCATCGCCGACTTCTCACCGGAGTCGGTGCGGTATCTGACCTACGGCCGAAGTCTGGATACGCGGGCGATGCGCGAGACACTGGGCTTTGAGCCCGACTGGTCCACAGCGCAAGCACTTGAGTCATTTGCGGAAAGCAGGTCCCACGTTGCCTGACGCCACCGTGCTCCCGATGGAGCCGCCCGGCCGACGTTCCGGGCCATCGAAGGCCGCCAGATTGGTGGGAAACACCGGACCGCAGCCCAGTGCGCAGCATCATGAACCTCACGATCCGTTGCTCGGTGTTATCGGTGATCGAGATATGGGCGAACCTGACGTCGCCCAGGAGTCGTGGCGGGAATTTGTTGGTCGTCGCCTTCACGGCGACTATGCGGTCGATGACTTCGGGTTTGATCCGGAGCTCACCGACAAGGTGCTGCTGGCCATGATGCGTCCGCTGTATCGCAACTGGTTCCGCGTCGAAGTTTCCGGCATTGAGCACATCCCTGATCAGACAGGTGCGCTGATCGTTGCCAATCACTCCGGTGTCATTGCGTGGGACGCGATCATGACTCAGGTCGCGGTGCACGACGAGCACCCGCAGCATCGTCATCTGCGCTTGCTCGGCGCGGACCTCGTCTTCCAGAACGCAGTGATGGGCGATCTGGCGCGACGTGCCGGTCACACCCTGGCCTGTAATCCAGATGCCGAACGCCTGCTCAACGCCGGCGAGGTTGTCGGGGTGTTCCCCGAGGGGTTCAAGGGCACGGGCAAGCCGTTCAGTCAGCGTTATAAGTTGCAGCGCTTTGGCCGAGGCGGCTTTGTCGCCGCGGCGCTGCGCACGGGAACTCCGATCATTCCCACGGCGATTGTCGGTGCAGAGGAGACGTACCCGATGATGGGCAACGCGAAAGTCCTCGCACGCCTGCTGGGTTTGCCTTACTTCCCGATCACGCCGATGTTTCCGTGGCTGGGGCCGCTGGGTGCGGTGCCATTGCCGAGCAAGTGGCTGATTCATTTCGGCGAACCCATTTCGACCGACCACTTTCCCGAAGGATCCGCGGACGACCCGATGGTCGTGTTCAACCTCACCGATCAGGTTCGCGAGCAGATCCAAAGTTCGCTGTTCGACCTACTGGTCAAACGGCCATCTGCATTCGGCTAGCGGCGCCTGGTCGTGCGGGCCATGGAGTAACCGATCACGGCACCGGTGAGCGCCGCGGCGGCCGGCCACGCGTATCTCTTCATTTGCTCTCGGCGGCGGAAGTCATGAATCGGCCATTGATGGGTGCGGGCGTAGGCGCGCAAGGTGGAGTCTGGATTGACGGCCACGGGTGTGCCGACGGATGTCAGCATAGGTATGTCATTTGATGAGTCGCTATATGCCGCGCATGCACGGAGATCGAAACCCTTTTCTGCGGCGAGTGCGCGTACAGCGTCGGCTTTGGCCGGACCGTGCATGGGCGGTCCGACAAGGCGTCCCGTGTAGACACCGTTGTGCACTTCCGCCACGGTTCCCAGCGCGCCGGTGAGGCCGAGCCGACTGGCGATGAGGGATGCGAGCTCGATCGGGGTAGCCGTCACCAACCACACCTCTTCGCCTGCATCAAGGTGTGCTTGGGCGAGGGCCAACGTTCCGGGGATGAGGGTTTCGATCATGTGCTCGTCGAAGATCTGATCGCCTAAGGACACGAGTTCGGCCACGGACTTGCCCTCGACAAACGAGAGCCCTGCCGCGATGACGGACTGCATGTCATTGAGATTCTCGGATCCGCTGAGGACGAACTTGACCTGCTTGAGAGCAAAGCCCGTCATCTCGTGCATACCGAAGTAGCGATGTCTCATCAGGCCCATGGCCACGTGGAACAGGCTGGAGCCGCGCAAGATGGTGTTGTCGACGTCGAAGAATGCGGCAGCTATGGGGTGACCCTGGGGCTGGTCCGGCGTTGACGTCACATGGGGACAGTACCCGCGTGTGCCACACTCCGATGGTGAGCGATTCAGCCCGGGTGCGGCTGATCGGAAAGCCCGGCTGCCACCTATGCGATGACGCTCGAGCGGTCATCGAGCGAGTGTGCAGGGAGGCGTCGGTGACGTGGGACGAGGTCTCCATTGAGGATGACCCGGCCCTAGCGGACCAGTATTGGGAGCAGATTCCCGTCGTGCTGCTCGACGGCAGGCCGTTTGACTTCTGGCGAGTGGATCCCGCACGACTGAGGGACGCATTAGACCGATAATCGGACAGGTTCGTCCGGTCAACTTTGTGACGGCGTTCTCATCGGCCTACTGTGGACCTGCCTGCCTCAGGGTTGGCCCGATGACCGCACTTCCCTGGAGCACCCTCATGACCTCGCCGACGCCCGGACTTTCCCGGCGCGACATTCCCCCGGCCACGGTGGCTCGTCTGCCCGTGTACCACCGGGTGCTGGGCCAATTCGATGATGCCGGGGTCACCACAGTGTCGTCCGAGGAACTCGCGCATGCCTGCGGAGTGTCCTCAGCCAAGCTCCGCAAGGACCTGTCGCACCTCGGCTCGTACGGCACCCGGGGCGTTGGCTACGACGTGCGCTTCCTCGCCTACCAAATCTCTCGTGAACTCGGACTCACACAGCCGTGGGGAGTCGTCATCGTCGGTGCCGGCAACCTGGGTCAGGCGCTCGTGGCCTACCGCGGGTTTGCGTCACGCGGGTTCGCCGTCGTTGGCGTCGTGGACGCCAGCCCGGCGCTCGTGGGCTCACCCGTGGGGATTGACGACGTGCGTGTGCAGTCGTTGGACCGGCTGGAACACGTCATCGCAGCAGCGGACGCTCGCATTGGCGTCATCGCAGTACCGGCAGAGGCAGCGCAGGATGTTGCCGACCGACTCGTCGCTGCTGGTATTCGCAGCATCCTGAACTTCGCCCCCGTGGTCCTGTCGGTTCCGGCTGATGTTGAGGTCCGCAAGGTCGATCTGGCCGTAGAACTGCAGATACTTGCGTTCCACGAGCAGCGTCGCGAAGACAACGCAGCACCGGTGGCACCCCGTCTCCTCAATCGTCGGCTGTCGACGACCATGAACCGTTATGAGCACGTCGCGCTGGAAGAGGCAAGCAACGCATGAGTACAAAGCCAAAGACAACGCCCGCGAAGGCAACGCCCGCGAAGGCAACGCCCGCGAAGGCAACGACCGCCAAAGTTGCGCCGGCCAAAGTTGCGCCGGCCAAAGTTGCGCCAGCTAAAGCTGCGCCCGCCAAGGCCGCGGCCCCTAAGGCTGCGCCGGCCAAGGCCGCGGCTGTCAAAGCAGTGCCGGCAAAGCAGGCGCCTGCTCAGTCCTCGACACCCGCTAAGAAAGCGACGACCGCTGCGACCAAGCCGGTCGCTAAACCCCTTGACCTGGGAATGGATGACGAGCCGATTCGCAAGGCTCCCGTGAAGCGCCCAGCCATGGGAAGCGCTGCCCTTGTTTCTGCCGGACCGGGTGAACCGGATCTCGTGACTCTGCGCGCGGCAAACCTGCTCCGCGAGGCGGACGTCATCGTGTCCGATCTTGATGTCCTGCACATCGCACAGGCGCACGCGGGTGCCGAGTCCGTCATCGTCGATGCGGCCGACGCCCAAGGTGGTGCCCTTCCGCAGGCTGCGCGTACCGCGTTGGTGCTGGAGTCCGTTCGCGAGGGCAAGAACGTTGTCCGGTTGGTCTCGGGTGACCCTGTGCTCGACGGCACCTTGCTCAACGAGGCGGGCGCGCTCATCAAGGCGCGCATTCATGTCGAGGTTGTTCCCGGGGTCAGCGAAGTTACCGGCGTGCCCGCATACGCCGGGTTCGGTCTCACCGGCGGACGTACCCGACAGGTGCGCATTGTCGATGCCCATGACACGGATCTCGCCTGGGCAGATCTGGCGGCGCCGCGCACGACCCTGGTGTTCCTCGATGGGGCCGACCGCGCGGCCGACATCGCGGCTCGTCTCATGCACGCGGGTGTCGACGAGACCACTCTCATGGCTATCACGCGCAAGGGCACCACAGTCGATCAGCGCACGATGGTGGCGACGCTCGGTGAGGTTGCCACCGCGGTCAAGGCCACTCGCCAATCCGGTCCGGGACTGGTTGTCGTCGGCGAAGTCGTTGCTCAGCGCGAACGACTGGACTGGTTCGAGGTCAAGAGCCTGTTCGGTTGGCGAGTTCTCATTCCTCGCACGCAGGACACCGCTGGCCCCGTCACCGGTTTGCTCCGCGGCCACGGCGCTGTTCCGGTCGAGGTGGCCACCATCTCGGTCGAGCCACCCCGCACTCCGCAGCAGATCGACCGCGCTATTCACGGCTTGGTCTCGGGACGTTACGAGTGGATCGGCTTCACGTCGGTCAATGCGGTGCGCGCGATTCGCGAGAAGTTGCAGGGATACGGCCTCGATGCGCGTTCGTTCGCGGGTCTGAAAGTAGCCGCCGTGGGCGACGCCACCGTTTCGGCACTCATTGATTTCGGAGTGCGCCCCGACATCGTGCCCGCCGGCGAGCAGACCACAGCTGCGCTCCTGGACGAGTGGCCCACCTACGACTCACTCACCGATCCGATCAACCGCGTCTTCCTGCCGCGCGCCGACATCGCAACGGACACGTTGGTCGCCGGCCTCAACGAACTCGGCTGGGAGGTCGAGGACGTCACCGCGTACCGCACGGTGCGCGCCGCTCCGCCGCCCGTGGAGACACGCGAGGCGATCAAGAGCGGCGGCTTCGATGCCGTGGTCTTCACGTCAAGCAGCACGGTGCGCAACCTCGTCGGCATCGCCGGCAAGCCGCACCACACCACCATCGTGGCGTGCATTGGTCCGCAGACAGCCAAGGCCGCCGAAGAGCACGGGCTGCGCGTGGACGTCTTGGCTGAGACCAGCACCGTTCCCGGGCTTGTCGAGGCTCTGGCGCTACATGCAGAGGTGCTGCGTGCCAGTGCGCTGGAGGCAGGCGAGCAGACGTGGCGCCCCAGTCGTCGCCGTCAGGCTGCGCGGCGGAAAGCCACCTGATCATGGACCGCACCGTTGTCCACCTGCTGCGGCACGGCGAGGTCTTCAATCCTGAGAAGGTTCTGTACGGCCGCCTCCCGGGCTATCACCTGAGTGATCTGGGACGCCAGATGGCCGATCGTGCTGCGGGTGCACTTGCTGGACGCGATCTCGTGTCTGTGATCTCGTCTCCGATGGAGCGCGCTCAAGAGACGGCCGCCCCCATCGCCGAATCTCACGGGCTTCCCATCGAGATACAGCCGTTGGTCATTGAGGCCGACAATGTGTTCGAAGGTCAGCGCGTGAGCGTGGGCGACGGTGTGCTTCGCCAGCCGCGCACCTGGAAGCACCTGTACAACCCATTCCGCCCTTCGTGGGGTGAGCCCTATGTCGAGGTTGCCGATCGCATGCATGCGGCTATCGATCAGGCGCGTGAGGCTGCACGAGGGCATGAGGCCGTCATCGTCAGTCACCAGTTGCCGATCTGGATCGCCCGACTGCGCGCCGAGAATCGTCGCCTGTGGCATGACCCACGCAGTCGTCAATGTGGCCTTGCTTCCTTGACGTCACTCACCTACGACGGTGAAGACCTGGTGGCGATCGAGTACACCGAGCCCTCGCGCGACCTCCTCGCCCGCGCAAGCAAGATCGCAGGGGCCTGACGCGTTGCGCGTTCTCCTGCTCGCCGCGGCCGCAGTACTAGCCCTGTCGTCCTGCAGCTCTGGCACTCCGAGTTCTGACAGTGGCTTCGTGGCCGGTGATGGATCCATCGTGGTGGTCGCACCTGACAAGCGGCAGCCGGCCCCTGATGTGCGGGGTACGACTCTTGACGGGTCCGTCTTCACTCTCGCTGACCACCGCGGAGAAGTCGTGGTCATGAACGTCTGGGCGTCGTGGTGCGCGCCATGTCGAGCTGAAGCCACTGCGCTCGCCGAAGTGGCCACGCAGATGGCCGCCAAGGGCGTCACGTTCGTCGGCATCGACACTCGCGACTCGACAGCAACCGCACAGTCATTTGTCGACAAGTTTCATGTGCCGTATCCGAGCATCGTGGATCCGGATGGCCAGGTGCAACTGCTGTTCGGTGACTCGCTTCCTCCGCAGGCGATTCCGTCCACCGTTGTCATCGACCGTCAGGGGCGTGTCGCGGCACGGGCGCTGGGTCGGGTCGATGCAGCGACGTTGCGCGGAATCATCGAGCCGTTACTGGTTCCCTGATTCATGGACGTCGGCTCCCTTGTTGCCAGCGGCACGCTCTGGCTCGCGCTCCCGATCGCATTCACCGCGGGGGTTGTGGCATTTTTGAGTCCCTGCGTGCTTCCGCTTGCACCTGGATACCTGTCCTATGTCACTGGTCTCACCGGTGCCGAACTCGCCGGGGGCCACAAACGGGGAACGGTGTTGCTCGGCAGTCTTCTCTTTGTCTTGGGCTTCAGCGTCGTGTTCGTCTCGTATGGAGTGCTCTTCGGTGGCGTGGGCGAAACGTTGCTTCGGTACGCCGACGTTGTCTCGCGGGTTCTCGGAGTGTTGGTCATCCTCTTGGGCTTGGCCTTCATGGGTGTTATCCCTGGGCTGCAGAGGGAGTTCCGAATCCACCGATTGCCACGGTGGGGCGTCGCAGGTGCGCCCCTGCTTGGTCTGTTGTTCGGGCTTGGTTGGACGCCGTGTATCGGCCCGACGCTTGCGGCGGTGCAGACTCTTGCGTTCACCGAGGCAAGTGCACTGCGCGGTGCGGTTCTGTCGTTCGCCTACTGCCTGGGCCTTGGCCTGCCGTTCGTCATCTTGGCGGTCGCGTTCAGTCGCCTTGCAGGGGCAGTGTCCTTCCTGCGACGACACTCCCTCGTGATCATGCGGGTGGGGGGCGTGCTTTTGGTGGGTGTCGGTGTGCTGCTGGTCACAGGCCTGTGGAATGACCTCACGGTGTGGCTGCGCATAACTGTGCCCGGATTCGTGACATTGCTGTAGGCATGTGACGATGAGTGATGTGACCATGGAGGTGACCGACGACGCGTCGGCGACGCGGATCGACCCGGGGGAGTCCCTCCCCCCGTTGGGCACGGTGGGGCTGCTGCGCTGGTTGTGGAAGCAGCTCACCAGCATGCGCACCGCGCTGATCCTGCTGTTCCTGCTTGCCGTGGCCAGTATTCCGGGCACCGTCCTTCCACAGCGCGGCATCAACCCCATCAAGGTCAATCAGTACCTGGCCGACAACCCGACGGTCGGACCGATTCTGGATCGGCTCGGCTTCTTCGATGTCTTCGGCTCACCATGGTTCTCCGCCGTCTACCTCCTCTTGTTCATCTCGCTGATCGGCTGCGTCATCCCGCGTGTGCGGGTGCACTGGCGGGCGATGATGGCCCCGCCACCGGCAGCTCCTCGCAACCTGCAGCGGATGTCTTTTGCCACCGACTTCGTCGGTGACCAATCGCCAAGGGAAGTACTGGACGTCGCGCAGAAGTCATTGCGAGGGTGGCGTATCCGTCGCGACGGTGATGTATCAATCTCCGCCGAGCGCGGCTACCTGCGCGAAACAGGAAATTTGGTGTTCCACCTGGCGCTGATCGTGGTGCTCATCGGTATTGCGATCGGTGGCATGTTCGGTTGGAAAGGCAACGTCATCGTGCGCGAGGGCTCCGGCTTCTCTGATTCGCTGACCCAGTACGACGCGTGGGGCGGTGGCCGTCTCGTACATCCAGAGGACCTTCCACCCTTCTCGTTCACGCTGTCGAAGTTCACGGTCGATTTTGAGCGTGGTGTTGCTCAGCGTGGTGCACCGCGAGTGTTTCAAGCCGATGTCACCTACCGCACCTCCTCGGGCGGTGCCGCGCAACCTGCACGTATTGAGGTCAACGAGCCGCTGGCTATAGACGGCGTCAAGGTGTTCCTCGTCGGCCACGGTTATGCACCCCATGTCATCGTCCGCGACCGCACGGGCAACGTCGTGTTCGATGACTCCGTCGTGTTTCTTCCGCAGGACGGCAACTTCACGTCCACGGGTGTCATCAAGCTGCCCGATGCGTCACCCTCACTCGGGTTCAACGGCGTCTTTCTGCCCACCGCTGCTGTCGACCGCGTGCGTGGTCCGCATTCTCTGTTCCCGGCCCCCGATGATCCGGCGCTGTTCCTCGGAGCCTTTAAGGGTGATCTCGGAATGGATGCGGGCACACCTCAGAGCGTGTACCGACTCGACACCAAGAACATGACGCGCATCGGCCTGGAACCCCTGCGCATAGGCCAGGAGTGGACTCTCCCCGACGGCTCCGGCTCGGTGGCGTTCGTGGGCTTGGAGAGATGGGCGTCGTTCCAGATCGCCTATGACCCGGGCAAGGAGATCGCCCTGGTGGCTGTTGGACTGGCGATCCTTGGCCTGCTGTTCTCGCTCCTCATCCGCCGCCGCCGAATCTGGGTCAAGGTGCTGCCAGCGCAGGGCGCGGGTAGCCTCATCCAGATCGCCGGATTGGCGAAGGCAGACCCTGGTCGCCTTCCCGACGAGATCACCGCACTTGCCCGAGCGCTCGGGTGCACGGACGACACGACCCGGCAACGACCGGTCGACCTGAAGGAGAATGCGTGAACAGCGTGCAGTTGGCGCAGGCCAGCAACGGAGCGATCTACGCGGCCATGATCACTCTGGCGATTGCCATGGTGGCTTTCGCGGTCTCCTTCGCCTCCGGGCGTCGTCGTGTAGCGGCCCCTGCTGCCGCTCCAGCGGCTGTTGACTCTGTCGGTGGCGGCACTGCGCTTCTTACGCGGGCGGATGACGAGCCATCGACGCTGCAGCCAGGTCGACGCTCCGCCAACATCGGCATGTCGCTCACCTGGTTGGCCTTCGGCCTGCTGCTCGCAGGTGTGGTCCTGCGCGGAGTGTGGGCCGGTCGTGTGCCGTGGGGCAACATGTACGAGTTCTCCATCACCGCGGCGGTTGCCGTTCTGGCCGTCTTCCTCGGGATGTCCACGCGTCGAGATCTCCGCTGGCTGGGCCTGTTCGTCGTCATCGCCGTCGAGCTCACCCTGGGGCTCGCCGTCACTGTGCTTTACACCGAAGCCGCGCAACTTGTGCCGGCACTCAAGTCCTATTGGCTGCTCATCCACGTCTCGGCAGCGATCATCTGCTCGGGAGCCTTCACCATCGCTGCGGCCACCGCGGGCCTGTCGATCCTGCGTATCCGTGCTGAGCGCAAGGCCGGTGACGCACAGGTCACCGGTTGGCTGGCGCGTGTTCCCAGTGGCGAGAAGCTTGAGCTCATGACTCAGCGCATCATCGCGTTCACGTTTCCGCTGTGGACGTTCGCTGTGGTCGCCGGAGCCATCTGGGCCGAAAACGCTTGGGGTCGCTACTGGGGCTGGGACCCCAAGGAGACCTGGGCCTTCATCACGTGGGTGGTCTTCGCCGCGTACCTGCACGCGCGGTCCACTCAGGGATGGCGCGGCACGCGTGCGTCACTCATCGTGCTTGCCGGATGGTTAGCCTTCATGATCAATTACTTCGGCGTGAACTTCCTGGCCAGCAGCCTGCACTCCTACGCCGGCGTCTCCTGACCTCACGACGTGGGCCGGGCGATTAGCCGGGCTGCTCGCCTCGCCTACGCTTCATCCGTTCGCTCCACGCCTGGTCTGAGATCTGCCGCAGCATGCGCGGATCGTCGTCGGGAGCCAGCGCGCGAGACCGCGGGCGCCACACTCGCCCTAAGACCATCCACAGGGCGCCACCCAAGAGTGGCAGCACCACGACCAGAATCAGCCACACGGCTTTGGGCAGGCTGCGCATGTCAGTGCGCGGTGTTCGCGCAACGTCGATGATGAAGTAGATATAGAGCCCTACGCCAATGAGCATTCCGATGACGCGAATCATGGCTACTGCAGCGGCCTGAGGCTTTTGGCGATGATCTCCAGTTGGCTCGCGGTGATGCCCTTCTGAAGAGTTTCGATGACCACGTCGGTTTCACGCAGGCCCTTGGCGGCCGGGAGCTTCACGCGCAGGTTGCCTCCGTAGGTGAAGACGTCATTGCGCGAGCAACCATTGCCGGGCGGCGGGCAATACGCGGTGATGACAGCGGTGCGGCCCAGAATCGGCGAAGTCCCGACCTTGACGCCCACCGCGAAGTCGAAGCACAGGGGGTTGGCCTCACTGATGCTAAAGCGCGGGCGATTGCCCTTGGAGTAGTTGGCACTCAGGTTTTGCTCGGCGTTGCTACCGGCAGAGCACCAGTTCGGGTAGGGCGATCCGGTCAACTTGCCGCCGAGAGTGTTGGACGGTTGGTAGACGGTGTAGCTCACGCCCGTCTGAAGGTCTTGGTAGGGGTTCCCCGTGCCCATGGCGGGGACAGCAGCGTGGGCCGAGCCTGTTGCGAGCGCACCCGCGGCAACCAGGGTGAGACCTGTCAAAGCAAGGGCCTTCAAGCGCATGGCGTCTCCGTTGTTCGGGGTGGTTAGCCAAGGATAGGCGTCGCCAGGACGTGCAAGTCGCGCCGAACGCGAATCGACATCCAATGGGTCACCGTGGTGGCCCCATGCACCCGGCCACGATGAGCGAGATCCGACGCGGCACAAGAGGCAGTTGATTGTCGATCT
>Ga0114960_10001070_pt1 | contig 22386 bp, 20 predicted proteins | sample C_130625_MF_Meta_FD_92637 | JGI IMG/M metagenome (GOLD analysis project Ga0114960, IMG submission 92637) | Freshwater microbial communities from Lake Croche, Canada to study carbon cycling - C_130625_MF_MetaG | ecosystem: Environmental > Aquatic > Freshwater > Lake | place: Lake Croche, Canada... | reverse complement strand
TGCTCCGCAAAAATTAGCTACGTATTCATTTGCCTTTACCGCGGATATTTCAAATGGTTTGCAAGCCGATTCTGAAGATGAGGTTGCATCCGGAAGGTTCGTTATTTTGCACGAGCCAGGCGGGCAAGAAACTTGGGATGGCGATTTTCGATGCGTTAGTTTTATGCGCGCTGATGTAGATAGCGCAATGCAAGAAGATCCTTTACTCCCTGAAGTCGGATGGAATTGGCTACTTGATTCACTGAATGCAACTGGCGCACAATTTAACTCTCCTAGCGGCACTGTAACTCGAGTATCAAGTGCATCTTTTGGAAAGTTATCTCCACGCAATGATGATTCCGAAATAGAGATTCGTGCATCCTGGAGTCCGCTCATCACAGAGCCCTCAGAGATATTCCCTCATGTTCAAGCATGGTGCAATCTCATGACTGAGGTAGCTGGACTTCCACCGATTCCAGAAGGCGTTGCTTCTATTGGTTCTGCAAAACGACGTGCCTGAAGAAGTAGGCGTCACTGAAATAGAAGAGGCTGCCACTCCTCTTCTGCGACCAGCAGATGGCGTGCCACCAATCATCGATACAGAGATAGCTTTCGATGGCGCACTTGCACAATTGGCTGCTGGCACAGGGCCTTACGCATTCGATGCCGAACGTGCATCTGGATTTAAATACAGTGCTCGTGCTTATCTCATTCAGATAAAGCGACAAAGTGGTGGATTGCACCTCATCGATCCGATTGCATTTGGTCCCAACCACCGTTGCTTCATTCAACTCAATGAGTTAATACAAAACGAAGAAGTTATTTTGCATGCAAGTACTCAAGACTTACCGTGCCTACGAGAAGTTGGAATACACCCAAAGATTCTCTTTGATACAGAACTCGGTGGTCGAATAGCAGGACTAGCCCGCGTTGGACTTGGCCCGCTATTGGAATCGCTTATGGGCGTATCACTTGCCAAAGAGCACTCTGCAGCAGATTGGTCCAAGCGACCACTGCCCCAAGAGTGGCTCAACTACGCAGCACTTGATGTGGAACTTCTCGTTGAACTTCGCGACAAGGTGTACCAAATTTTGGTGGATGCAAAGAAGTGGCAGTGGGCTCAAGAAGATTTTGCAGCAATCATCGCTGCTCCCCCAGCTGCTCCAAGAATTGATCCGTGGCGACGCACTTCAGGTATGCATAAAATCAAGAAACGTAACCACATGGCCGTTGTCAGACAACTTTGGCAAGATAGAAATGATGTTGCTCAGGAGCTTGATATCTCGCCAAGTAGATTGTTATCCGATGCAGCTATCACCGAAATTGCACTTGCAGCAGAGAAATCACCCATCACTAATCGCAAACATCTAGAGAAGATTCTCAAACCCCTGGGCTTGCGAGCGCGTTGGTTAGAAAATGCACCGATGTGGATTAGCAGCATTACAACGGCTTTGGCGCTCACCGAAGATCAATGGCCCGAAGTGAAATCGAAGAGCGATTCATTGCCACCTATTAAATTATGGCGCGAGCGCTTTCCTGAAAAATATGCTCCGCTATCTCATGCCCGTTTTAATTTACAGCTTCGTGCAGAAGAGCTCTCTATTCCATTAGAAAATCTCATCAGCCCCGAACTAGTCCGTCGCATTTGTTGGGCGCCTCCGACCGCCTCGGTTTCAGAAGCTCTGTTGGCGATGGGTGCGCGTCGTTGGCAGGCGCAGATAGCCGCCCCGATCCTCGAATTAGCCCTTACTCAGACTGAACCTCTTGAGATCGCTGAGCCCGAAAATGGGGCTGAGAACGAGCCCGCAACAGAGTGACGAATTACGCAACATTAGAGTTGCGTAAATAAGGTCGGTCAATTACTCTCAAGCCATGCTCAGCACATTCATCATCGCTCTGCGCGAAGGTCTTGAAGCCGCACTCATCATCGGCATCCTTGTCGCTTATCTCGTTAAGACCGAGCGAAAGCACCTCTTGCGCGCCCTATGGAGCGGTGTATTTGCTGCAATCCTCTTGAGCCTAGCTCTCGGGGCATTCCTATCATTTACCTCTGCTGAACTCTCTACTCGCGGCGAAGAGCTCTTCGCTGGAACTACTGCAATTACCGCTGTTGCTCTGGTGACCTGGATGGTTTTTTGGATGCAGTCAGCAGCGCGTGGTCTTCGCGATGAACTTCAAGGAAAGGCCGAGAACGCACTTCTAGCCGGTCCCCTTGCACTTGCCGTAGCTGCATTTGCTGCAGTTTCACGCGAAGGACTTGAGACATCACTCTTTCTCTACACAAACTTTAAAACTGTTGGGCCATTCTCTGCGCCATCGGTCGGTCTCATTCTCGGTCTCCTTGCCGCAGTTGTTCTGGGTGTTGGAATCTATAAGCGCTCAGTGAAATTAAATCTCGGTAAGTTCTTTACCTATTCAGGTGTTGCACTGATCGTTGTTGCAGCTGGCGTCCTTGCAAATGGAGTTCACGAATTTCAAGCTTTCGGCTGGCTTCCGGGAGAAAGTGCATATGCCTGGAACGTGACATGGCTCCATGAGGACTCTCTGCCTGTAGCCCTTCTCAACGGAACTATCGGTTTTAGTTCGCATCTCACATGGCTGCAACTGGCTATCTGGGGGCTCTATCTTGGGTTGACTATCACCTCATACCTGAAGCCTCCCGTGAAGGTAAAAACACTCACTAACGCATAGCGCTTTTTCCTACTGGCGAGTAACCTAGAAACATACTCACCAGCAAAGGAAGTTCTATGTCCTCCCAGATTCGTAGCGTCGTACTTGTCGATGCCGTCCGTACCCCTTTTGGTAAAGCTGGAAGTCTTTACTCCGGAACTCGCGCCGATGATTTGATGGTTCGTGCAATGCGCGGATTACTCGAACGCAATCCAAAGGTCGCACCTGAATCCATTGATGATGTCGCAATCGCAGCTGCAACGCAGACAGGTGATCAAGGTATGAATATTGGTCGCAGTGCAACGTTGCTCGCTGGTTTACCAAAGACTGTTCCGGGATATTCCATTGATCGCTGGTGCGCAGGTGCACTTACTGCTACAACAACCGTTGCGGGCGCGATTGCAATGGGCGCGATTGATATTGCGATTGCAGGTGGAGTTGAACATATGGGAAACCATCCAATGGGCGAACTCATGGATCCGAATCCACGTTATTTGGCAGAGAAATTAGTGGAACAAGATGCTCTTGCAATGGGCGCAACTGCCGAACGACTTCACGATCGCTTTCCACAACTGACAAAAGAACGCGCAGATCGTTACGCCCTCAATTCTCAGATGAAGACTGCACAAGCCTATGCCGATGGAAAAATTCAACGCGATTTAATTCCGACTGCTGCACGGAGCGCAGAATTTGGTTGGGGTATGGCTACAGTTGATGAAGCCCCACGTCCAACAACAACGATGGAAGGACTAGCAGGACTTAAAACTCCCTTCCGTCCCGCTGGCCGCGTCACAGCAGGAAATTCATCAGGACTTAATGACGGTGCAACAGCTGCCCTTCTTGCAAGTGAAGATAAGGCGAAAGAACTTGGTCTCACAATAAAAGCTCGCTTAGTAACTTTCGCTTTCGCAGGTGTTGAACCAGAAGTAATGGGATATGGGCCGGTGCCAGCAACAATTAAGGCCCTTGCCAAGGCAGGGCTCACAATTTCAGATATCGGCGCATTTGAAGTCAATGAGGCTTTCGCCGTGCAAGTTCTAGCATTTCTCGATCACTTCGGCATCGCAGATGACGATCCCCGCATCAATCCTTATGGTGGTGCAATTGCTGTTGGCCATCCCCTTGCATCTTCTGGCGTTCGATTGATGCTCAACTTGGCGCGTACCTTCGAAGAAAAACCTGATGTTCGTTACGGAATTACAACAATGTGCATTGGTCTTGGAATGGGTGGAACAGTTATCTGGGAGAACCCGCACTTCACTGGAGGTTCAAAGTAATGACTACGTCAATCGGACTTCCAGAAGGCGCACCTGAAGAGGTAATTACAAAGGCGCTCGTTCGTGATGTTGATCTAACGCCCTTTGGTTTCGCTGGCACATTAGCTCTCATTACTCTCGATAACGGCCTCGATCACACACGTCCGAATACTTTCGGCCCACAATCATTGGCCGCACTTGATGCTGCCATTACAGATTCTGCATCGAGAAAACCTGCCGCTATTGCGATTACCGGTAAGCCATTTATCTTTGCCGCCGGCGCTGATTTATCAGCACTTGCATTTCTCAGTAAGCGCGAACAAGCACTTGCCATCGGAAAACTTGGACATGATGTCTTTCGCCGGCTAGATGAGATTGGAATTCCTACCTTCGCATTTATTAACGGCTTGGCGCTGGGCGGCGGATTAGAAGTTGGCCTGCATTGCAACTATCGCACTTTGGCGACAACAGCATTTACCGCTCTACCTGAAGTATTTCTTGGGTTAGTTCCAGGATGGGGCGGGGCAACAATCGTTCCAAAACTTATCGGACCAGAACGCGCAGTCCAAGTAATTATCGCTAATGCACTTAATAACAACACGGTGATGAAATCAAAGGACGCACTTGATCTGGGAATCGTTGATGCAGTGTATGAACCATCTGATTTCCTTGAAAAATCGGTTGGATTCGTTGCATCAGTACTGAGCGGTTCAAGAAAGATAGAACGCAAAGATTATTCACAAGATCCGGCGTGGGATTCAGCACTTGCAGCTGGCCACGCCGCAGCGCTGAAGAAATATGGTGGAGCAGAGATTGCTTCCCCCATGAAAGCACTTGAGCTCATCAAAGCGGCAAAGAGCAATACTCGAGGCGAAGGATTTGATGCTGAAGATCTGGCACTTGCTGATCTCACAATGTCTGATCCACTTCGTGCATCCCTCTATGCCTTTAACGTTATTCAGAAGAAGCGCAAGAAAGTTGAAGGCGCACCTAAAGCAGCGTTAGGTCGCAAAGTTGCAAGCGTTGGTGTTGTTGGTGCGGGGCTTATGGCATCTCAGCTTGCGCTCCTGCTTCTGCGTAATCTCAAATGTCCGGTTGTCATGACTGATATAGACCAAGAACGTGCCGACAAGGGTGTTGCTTGGGTACAGAGTGAATTGAATAAATTAGTTGAGAAGAAGCGCATGAGCGCTGAATCTGCAGCTCGACTTGGACTGCTCATCAGCGGTTCTTCGGATCAGAACGTCTTTGCCGGCTGCGATTTCATTATCGAAGCAATCTTTGAAGAGTTATCCCTGAAACAAGAGCTCTTCAAAAAGCTCGAAAAGATAGTAAGTTCTGAGTGCGTGCTCGCTACTAATACCTCATCACTTTCGGTAGAACGAATGAGTGAAGGTCTAGAACATCCAGAGCGCGTAGTTGGTTTCCACTTCTTTAATCCAGTTGCTGTGATGCCACTTCTTGAAGTTGCTCGCACATCAAAGACTGATGATGCAACTACTGCGACTGCTGTAAATATCGGTAAGGAGCTCAAGAAGACGATGATCATCTGTAAGGATGCACCGGGCTTTGTTGTAAATAGACTCCTCACTCGATTTATGGGTGAGATCACCGACGCCGTTGATGAAGGAACAGATCCAGCAGTTGCTGACAATGCAATGCGCAGTATCGGTTTTCCAATGTCACCATTTGAATTATTGGGACTTGTGGGACCGGGTGTAGCGCTACACGTTGCAGAAACACTTCACGAAAATCTAGGTCCGCGTTATCGAATCTCACCAACGATGCAGGCGATGGTAAAGGCTGGAGTTAAGAGTTTCTATATTAAGAATCCTGATGGAAGTTTCGGCGCAAATCCAGATGCGATTGCCCTCATCCATAAGGGCGATACTCCATCTACTGCCGAGGCTGTTCGTCTACGTGCCTTAAAGGCGCTAGCTGAAGAGGCTCGGATGATGCTCGATGAAGGTGTTGTCGCAACTCCTGCAGAGATTGATCTCTGTATGTTGATGGGAGCTGGATGGCCGATGCATCTTGGTGGAATCTTGCCTTACTTAGATCGCGAAGGAATTAGCGATTCTGTGTGCGGTCAACGTTTTCATGCGCCGGGAATTGCATCTCTTCCGAAGTAGAGTTCCATTCGACTATATCGCGTGAAATCTTCTGTGCAGTAATGCCTAGATCTTCCAGTATCTCGGCGCGCTTTGAATGTTCAATGAATTCAAGTGGGATACCGATGCTGTGAATTGCAATATTGAGCCCTGCTTCACGGAACAATTCAGAGATTGAGCTTGCGATTCCGCCATGTTTAATTCCATCTTCTAAAACAACCACGCTCTTGTACCGCTGTGCCATCGTTATGAGTGAAGCTGGAAGCGGCTTAACCCAACGGGGATCAATGACTGTAACTCCAACGCCTTCGCGATAAGCTTGTGAGGCAGCTTCCACTGCAATTGCTGCAAGTGCTCCGACGCTGACCAATAACACATCAGCGCTCTCGCCGCGGTAGAGAACATCGATTCCGTCGCGTCGTTCAAATGCTGGAATATCTGCCTGCACTGCACCTTTCGGAAAACGAACCATCGTAGGTGCATCATTAATATCAAGTGATTCGCGCAGAGTTTCACGTAAACGCGCACCATCGCGAGGTGCTGCAACGCGCATGGTTGGAACAATTCCTGTCAGAGCAAGATCCCAAATTCCATGATGTGAAGGTCCATCATCACCAGTGATTCCAGCGCGATCAAGAACAAAGGTAACTCCAGCTTTATGTAGCGCAACATCAAGTAATACTTGGTCAAATGCGCGGTTAAGAAAGGTTGAGTACAGAGCAACAACTGGATGAAGCCCCGCAAATGCAAGACCTGCCGCACTTGTCACGGCATGTTGTTCTGCAATACCGACATCGATGGTGCGCTCAGGAAATTGAGCTTGGAACTTATCTAGCCCTGTCGGGCCAAGCATTGCAGCGGTAATTGCCACAATATCCTTACGCTCGCGACCTACGGCAAGTAACTCTTCTGAGAAAACGTTGGTCCAACTTGTCGAAGATTTAGATAGTGGTGTTCCGGTTTCAGGATCGACGACTCCCACTGCGTGGAACTTCTCTGCCTCATCGGCAACAGCGGGACTATGCCCGCGACCTTTTTCAGTGATGACATGCACAAGAACAGGCTCACCAAATTCTTTAGCCTGCTCGAGAGCTCGTTCCATCGCAACTACATCGTGACCATCGATTGGCCCCACGTATTTGAGTCCAAGATCTTCAAACATTCCTTGAGGAGCGACAATATCTTTGATGCCCTTTTTCATTCCATGCAAAGTTTCGTAAATGGGAGTTCCAACTACAGGTGTGTGCGAGAGAACCTCTTTACCCCAGTCAAGGAATCGCTCATATCCACGAGTCACGCGAAGTGTCGCAAGATAAGTCGCAAGTCCACCAATCGTTGGCGAATATGAACGTTCATTATCATTGACGACAATCACCAGATTGCGATCCTTCGCTGAAGCGATGTTATTGAGAGCTTCCCATGACATACCGCCAGTAAGGGCTCCATCACCTACGACAACTACTACGTGACGATCTGATTGATCTGTCAGCGAGAAACCTCGTGAGATTCCATCACCCCAAGAGAGCGCAGTCGAAGCATGAGAATTCTCAATGACATCATGTTCGCTCTCGCCACGATTTGGATAACCTGCAATTCCATTGCGCTGACGAAGTCCATCAAATTTATCTGCTCGTCCGGTCAGAATTTTGTGAACATATGACTGGTGTCCTGTATCAAAGAGAATGACATCTTTAGGTGAATTAAAAGTTCTGTGAATTGCAATCGTGAGTTCAACGACTCCTAAGTTTGGACCTAGGTGTCCACCTGTTTGAGAAACTTTTGTAATAAGAAATTGTCGAATCTCAGATGAGAGCTCGGTGAGCTGCTCGGTGGTGAGCCCCTGTAAGTCTTTAGGGCTCTTGATGGATTCAAGCATTGGGACAGTCTAGGTTAGCCACGAAGTTGGCGCAGTACGTACTGCATGATGCCGCCGTGACGATAGTAATCAGCCTCACCTGGCGTATCGATACGAACCTGTGCCGAGAAGGTTATAGCTCCTGCAGTCACAGTGACCACCTTAGGAACTCCCCCGTCATTTAATGCGCTAATCCCGGTAATTGCAAATGTCTCATCGCCCTTGATTCCGAGTGACTGTGCATTTGCTCCATCAATAAATTGCAGAGGAAGTACTCCCATACCGATCAAATTAGAACGGTGAATTCGTTCAAAACTTTCGGCAATAACGGCGCGAACACCGAGTAACGCAGTTCCCTTTGCAGCCCAGTCGCGAGATGAGCCAGATCCATACTCTTTGCCTGCAAGAATTACTAAGCCCACTCCTGCAGCTTGGTATGCCACAGATGCATCGTAAATTGTTGATTGAGCACCATCAGCTAAGAAGTTGCGAGTAAATCCACCTTCAACGCCATCAAGTAAAAGATTCTTTAATCGAATATTGGCAAATGTTCCACGAATCATTACTTCATGATTACCGCGACGAGAGCCATAAGAATTGAAATCTTTTCGATCAACACTATGCGCTTCAAGATATTTGCCAGCAGGAGAATCTGCCTTGATATTTCCAGCAGGTGAGATGTGATCTGTTGTCACAGAATCTCCCAATATTGCAAGGACTCGTGCTCCTGAGATGTCAGTTACCGGTTTTGGAGAAGCTGGCATTCCATCGAAATATGGAGGTTTACGAACATACGTTGATTGTGGATCCCATTCGAAAGTTTTGCCCTTTGGCGTATCAAGTGACTTCCAGCGGTGATCTCCCTCAAATACCGTTGCGTAATCTTTCTTAAACATCTCAGAGGATATCGAGGAGTCGATAACAGATTGAATCTCTTGTGCCGATGGCCAGATATCTTTGAGAAGAACTGGATTTCCATCTTTGTCATTTCCCAATGAATCGTTTTCAAAGTCATGATCCATCGTTCCCGCAAGTGCATAAGCAACAACCAATGGTGGAGATGCCAGGTAGTTCATCTTTACATCGGGGCTAATGCGTCCTTCGAAGTTTCTATTTCCGGAAAGTACTGCCGTTACAGCCAAATCATTCTCATTGACTGCTTTGCTAATCTCTATCGGCAAAGGTCCTGAATTTCCAATACATGTCACGCAGCCATAGCCAACAAGGTTAAATCCAAGTGCCTCCATATATTTGGTGAGGTCTGCGCGGTCGTAGTAATCAGTGACAACTTTCGACCCAGGAGCAAGTGTGGTTTTTACCCAAGGCTTTGAAGTTAAACCTTTTTCAACTGCCTTCTTTGCAAGAAGTGCTGCGCCAATCATGACTGTCGGATTCGATGTATTGGTACATGAAGTAATTGAGGCGATAACAACATCGCCATTCTTTATTGTCGTAGCTTTTGCGCCGACATTTACTGGGTAAGCACTCTTGCCAGTCTTCTCGGAGAAATACGTTGGCAGTATTTTCTCGAATGCTCCTTTTGATGCCGAAAGTGAGATTCGATCTTGAGGGCGTTTTGGTCCCGCAATCGATGACACAACTGTCGAAAGATCAAGTTCGATATGTTCTGAGAATCGTGGTGATACCGATGGGTCATGCCACATTCCTTGAGCTTTTGCATATTGTTCAACAAGTGCAACTTGCTCATCGCTGCGACCAGTAAGTCGCAAGTAACGAAGTGTCTCTTCATCAATCGGAAAGATTGCGCAGGTAGAACCGTATTCAGGAGACATATTTCCAATAGTCGTGCGATTGGCCATCGGAACAGTGACAACGCCTGGTCCATAAAATTCAACGAACTTTCCAACTACTCCGTGCTTTCGTAACATTTCAGTAATCGTCAGAGCCATATCTGTCGCAGTAGTTCCGACTGGAAGTGCTCCAGAAAGTTTGAATCCAACCACGCGTGGAATCAACATTGATACAGGCTGTCCTAGCAGAGCTGCTTCTGCTTCGATACCACCGACGCCCCAGCCAAGTACACCGAGTCCGTTGACCATCGTTGTATGTGAATCTGTACCAACGACGGTATCTGGATAAGCGCGCAGAACACCATCGACTTCACGTGTCATAACGACTCGAGCTAAATATTCAATATTTACCTGGTGGACGATTCCAGTTCCAGGTGGAACTACCTTAAATTCATCGAAGGCGCCCTGCCCCCAGCGCAGGAATCGATAACGTTCTCGATTGCGCTCATATTCAATATCTGTGTTCTTTTCAAATGAATCTTTAGTACCAAATACATCCGCGATTACAGAGTGATCAATAACTAATTCTGCCGGTGCCAGTGGATTTACTTTTGCTGGGTCACCGCCAAGTTCAACGATTGCTTCTCGCATGGTTGCAAGATCAACGATGCAAGGTACGCCCGTGAAATCTTGCATCACCACGCGAGCGGGCGTAAATTGAATTTCAGTATCCGGCTCAATTGACGGATCCCATTGCGCCAAGGCCTTGATGTGCTCGGCAGTAATATTCGCACCATCTTCAGTACGCAATAAATTCTCTAATAAAACCTTTAGTGAGAATGGAAGATTGTCTGCACCCTCAACTTCTGAGATATCGAAAATCTCAAAATCTTTTCCCGCAACGGTGAGATTTTTCTTGGTGCCCAGAGAGTTCTTGCTCATTGAGAAACTTCCTTAAGTCAATTTATCTTGACGTCAAGATACCTTACTTGGGACAAATTTGGCAACACATTCGATGTGGTGAGTCATTGGAAAGAGGTCGAACGCTCTTATCTCGGCGAGTTTGTAGCCATGAGCTAAAAGGTAGCCAGTATCACGTGCAAGTGCTGCTGGGTCACATGCCACATAGATAATTGTGCGCGCTGCGATGCGAGATAAATTCTCGATAACTTCTTTTCCGGCACCTTCACGAGGTGGATCGAGAATAATCACATCAGCCTGTGAAAATCTAGGGATGACTTTTGCAACGTCTCCAGTGATTACATTGACATTAGCATCGCGTTGGAAATTTCTCCGGGCATCTGCAGTAGCAGATTTGCTTCCTTCGACGATATCGATAGATCCTTCTTCACCAATCAACGGAAGAACCGCGGCGGTAAATAATCCAACTCCCCCATAGAGATCAAGGACGTGATCGCCAGGTCGGAACTGGGAATAGTTCACCACTGCATCGGTAAGAATTTTCGGCGCATCTTTATGACTTTGCCAAAAAGATTTCTGACTGACTTCGAATTCATTATTGCCAACTTTGTAATGGGAAACTTCAGGACCTTCTGTCAATCTCATCGGCGCTTCGTCGCGAGCATCACCTGTTGCGATATTTCTCTCGCCAGTGTTGGAAATAGTGATCTCAACTCTTTGGTCGCCTTTAAATCCCCGTCGGGCTAATTCAGCGTATTTCATTTCAGGAACAAGAATTCGGCAGTCATCAACTGCCACGACCTTAGGGGATCGCGCTTGATAGAAACCTAGCTCACCCTTCTTATTTGAAACCGCCGTGCATCTGGTTCGCCAACCTAGCGGAGCGCTAATCTCCTCGACCTCGACGTGTAACTCCATCTTTGCAATCCGAGAAAACTGCTCTGCAATGACATCAGATTTCAGAGTGCGCTGACGTTCGAGTGAGACATGCTGAAAATCGCATCCCCCGCATCCCAATCGATGTGCGTACCTGCATGGTGCCGAGACTCGGTCACTCGATGCTGAGATCACTTCAACGACATCGCCTCTATTAAAACTTGCACCCACACTTGTAATTTCAACTACTACTTCTTCACTTGGAATCGCATGTCTTACAAAAATTACCGCGCCTTCGTGGCGCGCTATGAAATGGCCGCCATGGGCCACTTTCTCGATGGTTACCCTTACTTTCTGCCCAACTTCTAGCGTTGTTCTCGGTAAAGATGACATGTCACTAAGCCTAGTCGAGAGAAACTCACTAAACGTAGTAAGTTAATCCCGTGCACGTAGTCATCATGGGTTGCGGTCGAGTAGGTTCATCTTTGGCGACCGAACTTGAAGCGTCAGGTCATTCAGTTGCCATCATCGACCAATCTAAAGAAGCCTTCAGGCGCCTTGGAGCTGATTTCAAAGGTCGCACAATTGTTGGAGTTGGATTCGATCGAGATACTCTCCTGGAAGCCGGCATCGAAGGTGCTGATGCATTTGCTGCCGTAAGTAATGGCGATAATTCAAATATTCTTGCAGCACGTGTTGCTCGCGAAAGTTATGGCGTGACAAATGTTGTTGCCCGCATTTATGACCCAGGACGCGCAGAAATTTATCAGCGTTTGGGTATTCCTACAGTTGCAACAGTTATCTGGGCATCAGATCAAATTTTGCGTCGCATCGCACCTGGTGGAGCACGTTCTGAATGGCGTGATGCAACCGGAACAGTTCAACTTCTTGAAGTACATCCACATCTTGATTGGTATGGTCGTCCCATCTCAGAGCTCGAAATCGCAACTGAATCACGAGTCGCATTTCTTACCCGTCTGGGTGAGGGTCTCATTCCAGAACCGCAGACAGTTCTGCAAGATGGAGACCTTGTACATATGACTATTCGCGATGACAAACTTGCTATCGCTGAGCGCGTTCTTACAGAAGGACCTGGTAAATAAAGAATGAAGATTGCAATCGCCGGAGCAGGCAATGTTGGTCGTGCTATTGCACGCGAACTTTTAGATAATGGGCATCAAGTTCTACTTATCGATCGCGATCCAAAAGCGTTGAAAATTGATTCTGTGCCAGATGCTCAGTGGCTCATGGCAGATGCATGCGAAATCGCCTCACTTGATAATGCTCAACTCAATACCTGCCAAGTTCTCGTTGCTGCCACCGGTGACGACAAGGTAAACCTCGTAGCTTCACTTCTCGGAAAGACTGAGTACGGAGTCCCTCGTGTTGTGGCACGCATTAATCACCCGAAGAACGAATGGCTCTTTGATACATCATGGGGCGTCGATGTCGCAGTATCAACTCCTCGAATTATTTCTGCCCTTGTTGAAGAGGCTGTGAGCGTTGGAGATGTTGTTCGTCTATTCTCATTTAGAAAAGGTCAAGCCAATTTGGTCGAGCTCACACTTCCAGACTCTTCTTCCTGCATTGGTAAGACCGTTACAGAAGTTGAATTGCCCGAAGATGCATCCCTTGCTGCCATTGTTCGCGACGGTCGCGTAATTTCTCCATCTTCAAGTGATATTTTTATGGCAGGAGATGAACTTCTCTTTGTTGCATCATCGGCTGCACAAGATCTTATTAAAGATTGCTTTATCGCTCGTTCTTAAGCTTTAATAGTTGGAACTCGGCGGATAATGAGCCATGTTCCATAAGCAGTTGCCACAAAAAATGGGTATCCCATCGCTAAATTAACGGTACCTAAAAGATTTATATTGCCGCTTCGATAGATGGGGTATTGCACAGCAAGTCGTGTGAAGAACATGCCTACCCACAACCACCCCGCTTGGATATATACACGTTTGCGTTCAGGATGATTGCGCCACAATAAATTTTCCCCAAGTATCGGACCTAGCATTAATCCGAGTACTGGCCAGCCAGCGAGATTTGCAATCAAATACACAGTTCCATAACCCAAATTTGTGAGCAATTTTGGAATATATAGATCGGACGCATTCCCGGATCGATTCGCGAACCAGGCACAGATTAGTAGCCCTACAAAACCACTGAGTGCATGCTGCAATGTATCTCGCTTAATGAGTCGAATCACAGTGAATAATGCAGATATTGATATCGATGCAATAAGTGCGGTATGCAAATTGTGTGCAACATTAAATGTTACAAGAAATACGATTGATGGAATCCCAGAGTCGATTAAACCTTTCTTGCCACCGAATGCATTAATGACTGTATCTCTATCGGTGTTATCTCTGCCTTCGCGTTCCTTGCTCATACTCTCCCCGTTGATCCAAAGCCACCAGTGCCACGTCCTGAACCCGGGAGCTCTTCTACCTCAATGAATTCTGCTCGCTCTACTTTTTGAAAGACAAGCTGAGCAATTCGATCGCCTCGTTTAAAAGTCACAGATTCCTTCGGGTCATGATTAATCATGATGCACTGTAGTTCGCCACGAAATCCAGCATCAACAGTTCCGGGTGCATTGACCATTGTCACTCCGTGCTTAATAGCCAACCCGGAACGTGGATGCACAAGTGCGACATATCCATCTGGAAGTGCAATTGATATACCGGTCGGAACTAGGGCACGTTCACCAGGTGCAAGAGTGATATCGATGCGAGAGACGATATCGGCCCCAGCATCACCGCCCTTCGAATATTGCGGAAGCGGCAACTCTGGATCAAGTCGCTTAATAAGTACTTGAAAATCTCTCATGGATTGATATCAAACTCTGGATCGACGAAGGTCAGTAAATGAGGATTCTTTTTGATTGCTTCCATATATTCGGCAGGTGCGTTTTCAAGGAAATGTTTCATCGGCACGATCACAAAGAGTGCAGCAGCTCGAACCGCAATATCTCCATCGGCGCTACCTATGCGTCCTACTGCTTCTGAATAAACCTTGCGGCTTACTTGTCCTGTAATTCGCGCAGATATATGCAGTGTTGTTCCGATTGGTACAGGTTTGAGAAAGTCTGTCTCTAAACGTGCAGTAACTGCAGGTGCACGCAATAACCACATGAGTTTGCCGAGTGCTTCATCAAAGGCGAGTGAAAGTAGACCACCGTGGGCTAAACCGGGAGCACCTTGGTGATTTTCTGTCACTGTAAATTCTGCGGTGATATCCGCGCCCTGCCCCACATGTGCAACTAGATGCAACCCAGTGGGATGTAAATCTCCGCAACCGAAACAATGTGCGAAGTGCGACGGGATCTGAGTTCCGGTCGCGGGTGATTGTGGATGGCGCTCTGGAATAATTGCACCGTCTGGCGGTGTAGTGCTGGCCACGCGACTCATGCCGTAAGGCTACTTGATGATTATCGAGATAGCCTAGACCTTATGCAATTTAGAGAAGTGATGCGCCCCCCATTGTGGCTTCTTGCATTCATCTACTTCATGTTTCTCTCATTAGTTGCAGCAGTCTGGGCGGCCCTAGGAAATTTCAGTGCATTTCTGGTTGGAGTTGCGCTGACTCTTCTCTTACTTCTCATCGCGCTAAAGGGTCGCTTTGAAATCTTAGTAAATGAGAAAGTGCTCCGCATTGGCTCTGCACATATCGATTGTAAATATATTGGTGATGTGAAAGTCCTCGATCAAGCAGAGATGAAGTTGATAAGGACAAGGGACGCGGACCCAGCAGCCTTTTTAGCAATCAGATTTTGGGTAACGACTGGCGTCAAGATCACGTTGAATGATGAGCGTGACCCGACGCCTTACTGGTTAGTGAGTAGCAAGAAAGCTGAAGAACTTAAGAACACTCTTTACAAACAGCTTTAGCGCCTTCGCCTCTTGCTAGTTGTGTGATGTGATGAATTAAGAAACAACGTGAACAGGTAAATTCATCCTCTTGAACAGGAACTACTCGCACTGCAAGTTTTTCTCCTGAGAGATCTGCACCTGGAAGTTCAAGGTTCTCTGCAGCTTCTGCTTCATCAACATCAATCTGTCCTGATTGTGCATCAACTCGCTGTGCCTTGAGTTCTTCTAACGATTCCTCGTGAAGCTCCTCGTCGGTTTTTCTAGGTGTGTCGTAATCTGTTGCCACTGATCTCACCTCACTTCCATAACTTTGTGAGCGGATGAAATACCCGCTACCTGCGCGAATAGTCGCGCATTACCTGCTTTATAGACCATACAACCGCCGGCGTGTCGCTTTTATTCCCTCACATCTAAAGGAGATTCGACCGCTTTGCCTATGGCTGTGGCCAGCCCTCCATCGACGTAGGCATGGATGGCAGTGCCTTCAGCTACATGCTCTTCGCTGAGAATCTCACCATGTTCATGAATCGCAGAAACTAAATCTCCTCGGCTATAAGGAATGACCGCAGTGATTTCAACGCTGGGATGAGGAAGTGATTTCTCGATTGCATGAATCAAACCATCAATGCCAAAGCCAGATCGCACAGAAAATGCGTAGCTATTTGGTTCTTTCCTCAAAATTTCCATCACTACATCAGGACTTGCGACATCGACTTTATTAACTGCAATGATCTCAGGGATATCTCCCCCGCCGATTTCCTTGATTACTTCGCGCACAGCACGTATCTGTTCAAAAGGATCGCTGTGTGATCCATCGACTACGTGAACAATCAGATCGGCTTCAGATACTTCCTCAAGAGTTGACTTAAATGCATCGATGAGTTGATGCGGAAGATGTCGAACAAATCCCACAGTGTCTGAGAGCGTAAAGACTCGGCCTTCAGCAGTTTCGCATTTGCGGACAGTGGGATCAAGAGTTGCAAAAAGTGCATTTTCAACGAGCACGCCAGCTCCTGTGAGCGCATTGAGAAGTGAGGATTTGCCGGCATTTGTATAACCTGCAATAGCTACTGATGGAATATTAAATCGTCTACGTTCTTGTCGCTTGGTATCACGAGAGGTCTTCATCTCAGCTATTTCACGACGAAGCTTGGCCATCTTGTCGCGAATTCTGCGGCGATCGGTCTCAATCTTTGTCTCACCAGGGCCACGACCACCGATACCAGCTCCACCTGCGGCGCGACCACCAACTTGGCGTGAGAGCGAATCTCCCCAACCACGAAGTCTAGGAAGTAGGTATGCGATCTGAGCTAATTCAACTTGAGCTTTTCCTTCTTTACTCTTTGCGTGCTGCGCAAAAATATCGAGGATGAGCGCAACTCGGTCGACAACCTTTACCTTTAACTTCTCTTCTAAGGTGCGAAGCTGTGAAGGTGAAAGTTCTCCATCGCATACAACAGTGTCAGCGCCTGTTGCAATAACTATTTGACGAAGCTCAATTAACTTACCGGATCCAATATATGTAGACGGATCTGGTTTATCTCGGCGCTGAATCAAACCTTCTAAGACTTCAGAGCCCGCCGTTTCTGCAAGTGCCTTGAGTTCGGCGAGAGAATTCTCAGCCATCTCGGCGCTTCCTTCAGTCCAAACCCCAACCAATACAACGCGCTCCAGTTGCAACTGGCGATATTCAGCATCAGAGATATCTTGAAGTTCAGTTGAAAAACTCTTTACACGTCGGAGAGCATTTCTATCAGAGAGTTCCTGTTGCGCGTTCTCTTCAAAGTCGCTCTCATCTGCATCGAAATCAGCAGCTGCTCTCGCGCTCTCTCTTAGCAAATCATCAAAGAGTTTGTCGTATCCATCCTCAGGTGTAGTCATGAATTCAGATACGCAGAAATATCGTGTTCGCTGATGAGTTCTGCTGGACCGATGAGTGTTGCATTTGAATGTCCATCGAAATCAACGATTAGCCGGCCTCCGGGTGGGTAGATAGTCCAGCGAGACGGAAGTGGCTCCCCGCTTTTTAAAGTAGCAGCAAGTGCAACTGCGCATGTTCCAGTTCCGCAGGAGCGTGTTTCGCCGCTGCCGCGTTCATGTACCCGCATCTTTGCTTCATGGTTTGGAAGAATTTGAACAAACTCAACATTGACGCCCTCGGGATATGAATCTGATGGAGTTACTGATGGCGCAGTAGCAAGTGAGCCAACTTCCTCGAGATCATCGAGGAATACGACGGCATGTGGATTACCAACGTTTATATTAAAACCGTGCCAGGTATGTCCATTCTGTGTTGCTGAAATTTCTTCCATCTCATCGCTGACCTTGCCCATATTGACTGAAATATCGCCATCGCGTGGAACCCGCAGATGTTTTAATCCATCACGAGTATCGATTGCAAAAATTCCCTCAGGTTGGTGACCATGAACAACTAGGTATTTAGCCATAACACGAATTCCATTGCCACACATTTCAGCGAGCGAACCATCCGCATTTCTATAATCCATGAACCAGCGATTATCGCGCTTGGTTATTCGAATAAATCCGTCGGCGCCAATTCCAGTTGCACGATTGCAGATTGTCGATACCTGCTTGGCGGTAATTACATGGTGATCATCGGGATCAAATAGAACCACAAAATCGTTCTCTGTTCCGTGACCATATGTGGCGATGATTGGCTCATTCATGACGTTATGAGTTTATCTTCTCGAGGATTGTTTCAAGGCGCGGTTGATGGGGCGCTACCCATTGAATACGTGCATCTCGCGAGAACCAGGTCTCTTGTCTACGGGCATATTGGCGACTAGAACGCTTTGTCTCTTCTTTCGCCTCTTCTTCGTTGATGGTGCCAGCTCGCATTGCAATAATCTGTGAATATCCCAAAGCTCTTTGCGCAGTACTTCCCTCAAGAATTCCAGCTTCAATAAGGGAATCAACTTCAGATACAAAGCCCGCGTCCCACATGCGATCCACGCGGGCATCGATGCGTTCACGCAAATGTTCGCGTTCCATTACTAAACCGCATTGAATTGCATCTGGATACCTAGAGCTATCTTCGCGTGGCAAATTCGCGGTAAATGGTTTGCCGGTAATCTCTATAACTTCCAACGCTCTTACTATCCGGCGAGTATTCGCTCTATCAATTGCAAGAGCTGCAGCAGGATCGAGCTCTTGCAATTTTGCAAAGAGGGCGGCGGAGCCAAGTTCAATCGCCTGCATCTCAAGGCGAGCACGAATGACCGGGTCTGTATCCGGGAAATTTAGATCATCTAATATCGCTTTGATATATAGGCCTGTACCACCAACGATGAGAGCGTGATTTCCACGTTGATGCACTTCATCAATTGTTCTTCGTGCGATTTCTTGATACCAAGCCACTGTTGAGTCTTCTTTTACCGAAAGGATGTCGAGTAAGTGATGTGGAATTCCACCTCGCTCATTTACAGATAATTTGGCTGTTCCGATATCCATACCTGTGTAGAGCTGCATGGAATCGGCATTGATAATCTCAGCGCCAATCTCTTGCGCTACCTCAACTGCAATATCGGACTTACCCGTGGCTGTCGCCCCACAAATAACAATTACTTTCACGAAGTTCGAACTTTCGGCATTCCCAAAGTTGTCGATGCCGGGCCAGCCATTGCCGGTTCGGTCCGCAAGAGATGTGCATCTCCCCCGCGAGTTGGAATTACTGAAATTGCCTTACCAATGAGGTAGTGCGCAGATGCCTCTTGAATTTCTACATCGACGAAGTCACCGGGGCGCGCTTGCGTATCGGCACTGAAATGCACGAGTCGGAAATCTTCTGATCTGCCAGTCATGCGAGATTGCGCTTCGTCGCGTCGGCCTTCAACTTCAGAGACCATCACACGATGAGTTGAACCGATTGATTCTTGATTTACCGAAAGTGAAATCTTTTGCTGGTGTTCGTGAAGACGCGTATATCGCTCACCGACCACATCTTGTGCAACTTGATTCTCCATCGCTCCTGCTGGTGTGCCAGGACGTATTGAATATTTATAGGTGTAAGCCGCAGCAAAGCGAGCTTTGCTAGCAATATCCATAGTTGCCTGGAAATCTTCCTCGGTCTCACCGGGGAATCCAACGATGATGTCGGTGGTAATCATCGCTTCTGGCATCGCACTGCGAACTCGTTCAAGAATCCCAAGGTACTTATCGGTGCGATATGACCGACGCATACTCTGCAGAATTGAATCTGAGCCAGATTGCAAAGGCATATGAAGATGCGGCATTACATTCTTAGTCTCAGCCATTACTTCAATCACGTCATCTGTAAAGTCGCGCGGATGTGGCGACATAAAGCGAACTCGTTCGAGGCCCTCAATCTTGCCTGCTTCACGTAGTAACTTCGCGAAAGCCCCGCGGTCGCCAAACTCAACGCCATACGCATTTACATTCTGTCCGAGTAAGGTAATTTCTATAACTCCTTGATCTACAAGGGTGCGCATCTCAGTTAAAACATCAGCAGCCGGGCGATCTTTTTCTACACCACGCAAGGTTGGAACAATGCAGAAGGTGCAGGTGTTGTTACACCCCACTGAAATCGAGACCCACGAAGTAAATGCCGAAAACCTTCGAGCCGGCAGCGTGGAAGGGAAATGCTCCAAAGATTCAAGAATCTCAATTTGTGACTCTTCTTCAACTCGAGCGCGCTCTAAAAGAACAGGTAGTGAGCCAACATTGTGTGTTCCAAAAACAACATCGACATAGGGCGCCTTCTTCAAAATTATTGATTGATCTTTCTGTGCCAAGCATCCACCGACAGCGATCTGCATTCCAGGGTTTTTCTTCTTGATTGGGGCTAGGAAGCTGAGATTTCCATACAGTTTGTTATCTGCATTCTCACGGACAGCACAAGTATTAAATACGACAATATCTGCTTGCTCTCCGGGAGTTACAGGAGTATGACCTGCTTCATCAAGAAGCCCTGCGATGCGCTCTGAATCGTGCACATTCATCTGACACCCGTAGGTTTCAACAAGATAGGTGCGCGACATGGCCCTATCTTATTTCAGAGTTAGTTGGTGATGCGAATTGGTGCAATACCCCGAGCAATTTGACGCTCGAAGTGAACTTCACGCTTATCGTTAAATGTAGCGGCCAACTTATATGTTTCGTCCATAAAGACCTTGAGTTCATCGCGAGCCTTAAGTCCATCCCCTGAAAGATCCGTGCGTCCATCGATATTCCATGCCCGCAAAACAGGTGAGATTACATCGTCAAGGTGCTGCTGCAGATCATAAATTCCAGCTAATGCGATCTGCACCGCCTTTCGACCAAAGCCAGGCATATTCGCACCAGGCATATCAAAGTTAGTAACAACATCTGTAATTGCCCTCATGGCTGCATTCGGTTCCATATCTAAAGCTGCAGAAAGTGTATTTCTGTAGAAGAGCATGTGTAGGTTCTCATCTAAAGCAACGCGTTGCATCATTCCTTCAGCAATTGGATCATCTGAAAGCTTTCCAGTGTTTCGGTGAGAAATTCGAGTAGCAAGTTCTTGGAATGAAACATATGCAATCGTATGCAGCATGTCATTCTCATAAGGCGTTTGATAACCCAAAGACATATGCGCCATGCGAAGGTCTTCAAGTTCATAAGGATCTACGCCGCGAGTTGCCATGAGGTAATCACGAATCACAATTGCATGGCGAGCTTCTTCGGCTGTCCAACGTTCAATCCAATTTCCCCACGCACCATCGCGTCCCATCGAGATAGCAATTTCTGTGTGGTAACTCGGTAAGTTATCTTCAGTAAGCAGATTGAGAACAAGTGAATCCTGTGCCACTGGAGTGAGGCGAGAATCTTTTGCCTCCCAAGCATCACCATTAAGTGGTCCTGCATAGTCGCGTCCTTCAGACCATGGGACATATTCATGTGGGTACCAGTTCTTTTGAACTGAGATGTGACGTTCGAGTTCAACGGCGACTACTGGCTCTAAATCACGAATGAGACGTGATTGAATCTTTGCCGCTTCTTCACTCATGGGAGAACAGTAAGGTAGAGAAAGAGTTACTTACTAGTTAAAGGTTCTCTTTTGCTCGTTTTTCTGCCTGTTGGCTTCGCCACTTTGCGATTTCGGCGTGGTTGCCACTCAAAAGAATCTCGGGGACGGCGATTCCCCGCCATTCTTGTGGTTTAGTGAAATTTGGATATTCAAGATATCCCTCATCATTATGTGACTCTTCGGCAAGTGAAAGTGGATTACCAAGCACTCCAGGAATCAATCGAGTGACTGCTTCAATAATTACCATTGCGGCAACTTCTCCCCCACCAAGGACATAATCCCCAATCGATACTTCGTGGATGCGAATATTCTGTTTTTGATATTCGGGCTGCGAGTAATGCTGGCGTACTCGATCATCAATGCCTTCATATCGACCGCATGCAAAGATTAGATGTGAAGAGTTTGCAAAACCTTCAGCCATCTTTTGTGTAAATTTCTTACCTGCCGGCGTCAAAATAATCAGATCTGAGTTCGCTTCGAGCATCGGATCAAGTGTCTTTCCCCAAACCTCAGGAAGCATCACCATGCCTGCCCCGCCACCGTATGGCGTGTCATCGACCGTATTGTGGTTGTCGGCTGTTGCCTTTCGAAGATCATGCACATTTATTTCTACTAACCCAGAACTTTGTGCCTTACCTAGAAGTGAGAGATTAAGTGGGCTTAGGTATTCAGGAAATATCGAAATGACATCAATTTTCATCAGATGACTCCTTCAATATCCGGCGGAATAACTGTCATTCGTCTGGCTTTGATATCAACGACAGGTACCAATTGTCTGACAAATGGAATTAGCACTTCACCATCGACGGTCTTGATAGCTAAGACATCTTGGCCGGGAAGGTTTAATACATCTGTAACAGTTCCAAATTCATCACCATCGATGAGAAAAGTTTGACAACCGACTAGCTGCAAGACGTGATAGTCATCCTCATCAATTCCTGGGGCATCGATATCAACTTCGGTATAGAGAAGCTCATTACGTAATTCCTCAATTGCATTGCGGTCTTCAATGCCTTCAAAACCCAGCAACAAAATTCCGTTATGAACACGTGCAGAAGCCACGG
>Ga0114960_10001067_pt1 | contig 22449 bp, 23 predicted proteins | sample C_130625_MF_Meta_FD_92637 | JGI IMG/M metagenome (GOLD analysis project Ga0114960, IMG submission 92637) | Freshwater microbial communities from Lake Croche, Canada to study carbon cycling - C_130625_MF_MetaG | ecosystem: Environmental > Aquatic > Freshwater > Lake | place: Lake Croche, Canada... | reverse complement strand
CTCGATGGCACCGAGACCCCGTACCTCAGCAAGCCGGACAACCTCGAAATCGACAAGCTCGGCAACATCATCATCCAGGAGGATCCGGGTGCGAACGATCCCGCTTCTCGCGTTCTCGCCTACCGCATCTCCGACGGCAAGATCGGTGCGGTCGCGAAGTTCAAGGACATGTACTTCGCGAAGGGCGCCTCGAACTTCATCACCATCGATGAAGAGACCAGCGGCGTGACGGATGTGACCCAGGTCCTGAGCCAGGGAGCCTCGGACACCAACGAGTACTTCCTGTTCGACGCCCAGGTGCACGTACCGGCGGGTCAGGCCCGCCCCGATGTGTCGGCTGCCCAGCAGGCGGCGATGTCATCGGCGATCGAGGGGGGCCAGCTGTACAAGCTGACGATTCCGCAGTCGGCCTGGTCGACGATCTACGCGTCCTAGTTCGCCAGGCACGTCAATGAGGGGGTGGGCCCAACGGGCCCACCCCCTCGTTTCGTCCTGTCAGGTGACCCCAGCTCTGCGTGAGTTCATGTGCTGTTAACCAACAGTTACCCCAACGGCCAACTGACGCCACCTCACCGGCTACGAATGATCGAAAGGATCCGGCTATGTCAGTGGCCACGGAAGAGAAGCGCGACCTCACGGCCGCTGCCCTGAGCCATCGTGGCGATCGCGTCTTCAATCGCATCATCACCGGGTGTGCTTTCACGGCACTCGTGGTGTTGGCGGGCATCACAGTCTTCCTCGGGTTCCAGGCCTTTCCGGTCCTTCAGGATCAGGGGATCTCGTTCGTGACCACCACCGCGTGGGACAGTTTCGGCACCCCACCGGTCTACGGCATCGCAGGCATGCTCTGGGGCTCGCTTCTGCTCTCCGTGATCGCCCTGGTGATCGCGGTGCCTGTCTCGCTCCTGCTGTCAATCTTCCTGGTCTTCCTTGCGCCCAAACCGGTCTCAAAGATCTTCACGAACCTCATCGACCTCATGGCGGCGATCCCATCCGTGATCATTGGCCTCTGGGCGCTTTACATCCTCCAGCCGACCTCGGTCGAGTGGGCAACGCTTCTCAACAAGTACCTCGGCTGGATCCCGCTGTTTGACTCCAATGGCAACTTCATCGGCAGCCCGTTCACGGCCGGCATCGTGCTTGCCATCATGATGATTCCCATTGTCACCTCGGTGACGCGCGAGGTGCTGGGCCGCACGCCCCCCGATCTCATCAACGCTTCGGAGGCCCTCGGGTGCTCGATGTGGACGATGCTGCGATACGTCGCATTGCCATACGGCCGCGGCGGCATCGTGGGCGGAATCATGCTGGGTCTTGGTCGTGCCCTCGGTGAGACGATTGCGGTGTTCTTCGTTCTCAAGCTCGTCTACGACGTCAACTGGTTCCACATTCTCTACTCCGGTGGCGGTTCGGTCGCGACGCTTATCGTGGCGAAGTTCGGTGACGCATCCGGCTCCCTCGAGCAGCAGGTGCTTCTGGCTGCCGGCTTCTTCCTGTTCGCCATGACTCTGATCGTCAACGTGATCGCCAACCTCATCGTCGCGCGCACCGGAAGGGTGAAGTCGTGACCACGATTATCTTTGACGAGACACGCGTCACGACCCTTCAGCAGCAGACCGCCCAAAAGCCGTGGGCCGCGAAAACAGGGAAGTGGAAGGCAGCGGTTGTCCTCGCCGTCATCATCCCGCTGGCTATCACGCTGGCGTTGATGTTCGCCACGGATCTGCCGAAGGCACTGATCATGGTGGTCATCTATCTGCCCATCCAGTTGATTGCTGGTGCGCTTGCGGCCACGGCGACTCGTGGCCGCAAGAACGCTTTGGACGCCATGATCATCGTCGTCGCCATCGGTGCCACGATCCTGAGCCTTGTGGTGCTCGTGTCGGTGGTCTGGGCGATCATCGCTAAGGGCATCCCGGTGCTCAGTGGTGCCTTCGTGAGTCAGAACATGACGTACATCAGCCCGGCGACCCCTCTCGGCTATGGCGGTATCGGTCACGCGGTTATCGGCACCGTGCTCATCGTGCTCATCTCGGCAGTCATCGCCGTGCCCCTGGGTGTCGCGACGGCTGTGTACATCACCGAGGTGCGCGGCAAGGCGGTGCCGTACGTGCGCTTCTTCGTGCAGGCCATGTCGGGTGTTCCTTCGGTGGTCGCCGGTCTGTTCATCCTTACCGTCTTCATCCTCACTGGCGTTCTCCAGACCAGTGCGTTTGCGGGCGCACTCGCCTACGCGATCCTCATGCTCCCCACGGTCGCCCGAACCGCCGAAGAAGTCCTCAAGCTGGTTCCCGAGGACCTGCGCACGGGCGCCCTGGCTCTGGGGTCCACTCGTGCCCGTGTCGTGCTGCAGGTCGTGCTTCCGGCCGCCAAGACGGGCATCATCACCGCCGCGATCCTGGGCCTGGCCCGCGTAGTAGGCGAAACGGCGCCCCTGCTCCTGACGGTCGGCTTCACGGACAAGACCGTGGTCAATCCGCTCACCGAGCCGATCTCCGCCCTGCCCAGCTTCATCTTCACATACGTCAGTTCCCCCTATCCGGACGCCGTGGCCCGGGCCTGGGGAGCGGCGCTGGTCCTCATGATCCTTGTTACCGTTTTGTTCGTGGTTACCCGTATCCTGACGTCTCGGCGTCCGGGTCGATAGAGAGTAGGAAGCATGTCGACGGCTGAGTTCGAAGAGATCGCGACCACCACTGAGGCCATGGACGCGGCGGTGAGCGCCACTGCTGAGCAGCGCGCCACCGAGATGGAGGCCAAAGACGTCAGCATCTGGTTCGGCCAGCGCAAGGTGCTCGAGGGCGTCAACATTGCCTTCCCCAAGCGCACCACCACGGCTCTCATCGGCCCGTCCGGCTGCGGCAAGTCGACGTTCATTCGCACCCTCAATCGTCTTCACGAGCTGATCCCCGGTGCTGCCCTTGCCGGCCAGGTGCTCTACGAAGGCGAAGACATCTACGACGCCAAGGTCGACCCGGTACACATTCGGCTCAAGATCGGCATGGTGTTCCAGAAGCCGAACCCGTTCCCCAGCATGACCATCCGCGGCAACGTCCTCTCGGGTCTCAAGCTGTCCGGCTTGAAGCGCTCCAACCACGATGAGATCGTCGAGCAAACGTTGACCGCAGCAGGACTCTGGGCTGAGGTCAAGGACCGGCTGCACAGCGAAGCCGGCGCGTTGTCGGGTGGCCAGCAGCAGCGCCTCGTGATCGCTCGCTCGCTCGCCGTGCAGCCGCATGTGCTCCTCATGGACGAGCCCTGCTCGGCCCTCGACCCGGGCTCCACGCTCAAGATCGAAGAGACCATCCGTGAGCTCTCCAAGGACATCACCATCATCATCGTCACTCACAACATGCAGCAGGCGGTGCGCGTGGCCGACTACACAGCCTTCTTCCTCGCGGTCGACGGCAACCCCGGCCACGTTGTTGAGCAGGGTCCGACCACGGAGATCTTCGGCAACCCGCAAGACCAGCGGACTCTCGATTACGTGAACGGCCGGTTCGGCTAAAACACTCAGGTGGACTTAAGGGCGTTTGCCCATTGTTCATCTAGACGAAAGTCCCGCGTCATCTAGTACCTACCACCTCGCAACCGTGGACTCCTAACGTCCACCTAGAAGTTCCCAACCCATTTAAAAGGAGTTCCAGTGCGTCGTACTCTTGCGCTTCTGGCCACCGCGGCGGTTGCCGCATCCATGGTCGCCATTGCCGCTCCCGCCCAAGCTGCCAACACCATCTCCGGTGGCGGCGCATCGTTCCCGTTCCCCTTCATTGACGCTTGCCGCGCGAACTTCAACGCCGCTGCCGGCCAGGCTGGCGTGAACGACGGCTTCGACATCCAGTACCAGTCCACCGGTTCCGGCACTGGCAAGAGCAACTTCACCAAGGGCACGTTCGTGTACGCCCAGACCGACTCCAAGTACGCCGATGGCGCTGCTACTCAGTCGTGGTCCTGGACCTACGTCCCCAACATCGGTGGTGCGATCGCATTCCCGATCAACCTGCGCAGCACCACCACGCAGAAGACCTTGGGCTCCTCCATCCTGCTGAGCCAGAAGACACTCGCCAAGGTCATGGGCGGCGTCATCACGATGTGGAATGACAAGGAAATCCTTGCCTCCAACGCTCTGATCGCCAAGCAGATCCCTGCCTCGCCGATCACGGTCGTCTACCGCTCGGGTAACTCGGGTACGAGCAACAACACCCTTCAGTACTTGAACGCATGGGCACCCACCATCTGGGCCAAGGTTCAGGATGACTTCTCCACCGCGTTCCCAGGTGGCAAGGCTCCTGCGTCCTCGCTGACCGGTGCGAACAGCGCCGCGATCATCGCCACGGTCAACGCCACTGCCGGCGCGATCGGCTACGTCGACTACAGCGATGCCAAGGGCTACCCCGTCGCTCGCATCCAGAACGCCATGGGCGAGTTCGTGGCTCCCTCGGTGGCCTCGGCCTCCAAGACGCTGGCCAAGCAGACCAACATCGCCGCCAACGGTCTCGTGCAGCTCGACTACAACGTCAAGCTCGCGGGTGCCTACCCCGTCGTCATCTTCAGCTACGGCCTGGCCCGTACGGATGGCTCGGGAGCCAATGGCCTCGGAGTTCGCCAGTTCGAGTCCTACATCCTGGGTAAGTGCGGCTCGGTTGCGACCCAGCTCGGCTACGTGCCGGTTGGTGGCGCCGTGCTTCAGAAGGCCATCGCCCAGGCTGCGACCATCAAGTAGTACCTGCTTCACTCTGCTAGACCAGACCTGTTTCTGATCGACACAGCTACAAAAGGACGAGGACGATGACCCGGAGTTTCCAGTCACACCGGGGCATCGTCCTCGTCGCTGTAGCGGCAGGTCTCACGCTGGGCGTCAGCGCGTGCACCCCGCCCATGCCGCCCGACATGGTCGCGGCGCAGGCAGAACAGAACTTCACGTGCTTCACCGGTCAGCAGCAGGTCACGGCCGCCGCAGACCTCAGTGCGGCCATCGACGCACTGAACACCGGCCTCATGGGTCAGTGCCCTGAGCAGGGCATGGTGGCGGCAGCCGACGGCACTGTCACCGACTTCACGCTCACCTCATCCGCTCCCAACGATGCTGAGCAGAAGGCTTTTACCGACGCCGCCTGCAAGACCGGCAAGGTTTTGATCGCTCCCGCATTTGCCTACGGCATCGGCCTCGCGGTCAATGGCCCCGGCATGGAGAGCGTGGTGCTGCCGCCCGATGTGCTGGCCGGAATCCTCAACGGCTCGATCACCTCCTGGGTGGATCCCAAGATTGCGGCCGCAAATGACGGCGTTGACCTCTCCTCGATGGGCGACATCACGGTCGTATCCCTGAAGGGCCCTGATGGCTCGGTGCGAGCCATGACCACCTACCTGAATACATCAGCGCCCACCGTGTGGACTACCGGTGTAGCCGACACGCTGTCCGTTGGAACCAAGGTTGCCACCACCGACGACCTGCTGGCGGAGTTGAGTAACGCCCCCGGCGCCGTAGCTGTCCTCCCGCTTCCCGTCGCTGCCAACAATTCGCTCGCGGTCGTGGGCATGCAGGTGCAGAACCATACGATGGATGCCACCAACACTCAGCAACTCCAGATCGGGGCGGGCGCCACCACGCTCACGATCGCTGAGAACGGCAATATCTTCGCGGCCCCGGCCATCGGTGGCGTGCCTAACGCCGACACCTTCGATGCCGCAGCGCAGAAGATCGTCGTGGCCTCCGGCGAGGCACTCATCGGCTGGCCGATCTTGGGCTTCGCCCATGTGATGGCCTGCAACACGGGTGCTAAACCACCCTTGGCGATGTCGAGCTTCCTGTACACCGTGACCCTCAACGGCCAGGGTGCCGTGTCTGCAGTGGGCTACACCCCGCTGCCCGAGCCGGTGCGCTCAAAGTCGCGCACGCTCGCCGCAAGCAACAACCCGTCACAGTCGGCGGCGGCCGGTGGCGCTGCAAGCCCGGCGCCTGTCGTGAGCGATGTGCCCGCGATGAGTGATGAGCCAATGGCGAGCGGCTCCGCTTCGCCTGTCGCCAGCTGATCGACCAAGGATCTACTAGCGCTTTCAGTGAATCCGCGGCCGACCGGACTTCTCGAAGCGGGCGTAGGACTGGTGAATTTCTTCCTCGGCTTCGGTACGCCCGGTCCAGGTTGCACCTTCGACACTCTTGCCGGGCTCCAGATCCTTGTAGACCTCGAAGAAATGCTGGATCTCCAGCCGGTCGAACTCTGACACGTGATGGATATCGCGCAGATGCTCAACGCGCGGGTCGCCAGCCGGCACGCACAGAACCTTGTCGTCGCCGCCCGCCTCGTCGGTCATGCGGAACATACCTACCGTGCGGCACCGGATGACGATGCCGGGAAAGGTCGGTTCGCCGATGATTACCAGCGCGTCGAGTGGATCTCCGTCGAGACCCAACGTGTTGTCGACGAAGCCATAGTCGTGCGGGTAGCGGGTGGACGTGAACAGCATCCGGTCGAGCCGGATACGTCCCGTGTGATGGTCCATTTCGTATTTGTTGCGACTGCCTGCGGGGATCTCGATGGTCACATCGAACTCAAGGGGCTCCACGGAGTGCACTCTACGGCCGCCGTAGCCTTCACCTGCTCGCCTGGAGCTTCACCTGCACACAGATTTAGGGAGGTGGCATGAATCGCACGGGTGTGCTGATCGCGTCGCCACTAGCCTTCACGTGCGCAATCGCCGTCGCTCTCGCAGCGGCCCTGTCCCCAGCAGCTCACGCCGATGTGGCACAGCCGCCATCCCCTGCGCCGTCAGTGCTCCCCGCGGCGGCCCCTGACGCCGGTGCAGCGCCTTCGCCTGCGGGCATCCGGGCAGCCATCGGTCCGGCAGTGTCGAAGAACCTCACGGGCGGCGCGGCCTTGGTGGTCGACCCCGCCAGTGGATCGGTCCTGTACGAAGCGGGCTCGGCCGCCCCGCTGACTCCTGCGTCCAACGCCAAAGTCGCGACCGCGGTGGCCGCCCTGAGCGTGCTGGGTCCCACACATCGCATCTCCACGAACGTGGTGGTGCTCGATCGCGACGTGTACCTGGTCGGCGGCGGAGACCCAACACTCGCCAGCGTCTCCACCGTCCCGGGCATTCCGACGTTGGCGCAACTTGCCGACAAGACGCTTACGCAGGTGGGCTCCGGCACTGCCCTGTCGTTGCACTACGACGACTCCGCTTTCGCCGGCCCGACGCTCGCAGCCGGGTGGTCACCCTCGTATCCGCGCATCGGAGAAGTGGCGCCGGTCACCGCGCTCATGGTCGATCAAGGACGGGTCTCGCCAGGTGGGCTACCCCGAGTCAGCGATCCGGCGCGCCAGGCAGCCAAGCAGTTTGCTCGAATGCTTCGGGCCGGCGGAGTCACGGTGACGTCCGTGGATCGAGCCAAGGCACCTGCCAATGCGACCGTGATCGCCACCGTCGAGAGTCCGCCGGTGAGCCGCATCGTGCAATCAATGCTCACCGAGTCGGAGAACACCTACGCCGAAGCACTTGGACATCTGGTGGGAGGCGCCAAGCTCTCGAACCCGTCTTTCGATGGAGGGGCGCTGGCGACGCGTGAGGTTCTCGCCGCACTCAAGATCGACACGGAAGGCTTCCATCTCGCCGATGCCAGCGGTCTGTCCAAGGACGATCGTCTGACGGCACGAACTCTGGCGGCCATGCTCACGACTGTCGTGCTCCAGACCCATCCCGAACTGGACTACATCGCGACGGGGCTGCCGATCGCGGGACTCACCGGCACCCTGGCCGACCGATATGCGACACCGGCGACAGCGGCCGGCAGAGGATTCGTCCATGCAAAGACCGGCACGCTGACGGGTGTCATAGCCGAGTCAGGCATCGTGCTGGATGCCTCCGGTCGCCAACTGGTCTTCTCCTTCATCGCCACCCGAGTGAAGAATCTCGACGCGATGCGCCGGACACTTGACGGCATCGCCAGCACACTGGCCACCTGTGGCTGCACCTCGTAGAACACACTTGTCATCCGCCCGGATCCTGGAGGAACCGTGAAGCCCACGCTGCTACCGGTCAATCAGTTCGATCACTTCTACCGCGGCGGTGATCGCATCGGCGCACTGCGCCATGGGCCGGGTGGACCGCAGCGCCCCGAAGAGTGGTTGGGATCCACCACCGCACGGTTCGGTTCGGCACCGCAGGGGTGGAGTGCACTTGCCGACGGGCGACTGCTGATCGAGGCGATCGATGCTGACCCGCAGGCGTGGCTCGGAGCAGACCACATTGCCCGTTATGGCACGAGCATCGAAGTCCTCGTCAAGCTGCTGGATCTTGATCAGCGGCTGCCTGTGCACCTGCACCCCAATCGCGAGTTCGCGCGCACGCATCTAGGCCTTGCCCACGGCAAGACCGAAGCCTGGTACGTCCTGGATGCCCCCGAGGGTGCGCAGGTGGGCGTCGGATTCAAAGAAGCGATGCCCCGCGAACTCGTGGCGGCGTGGGTTGCCGATGGCGACAGCGACGCGTTGCTGGCGTCCTTGCGCACCCGCACCGTGCGGCCCGGAGACGCAATGCTGGTACCCGCCGGACTTCCGCACACGGTCGAGCGCGGGGTGTTTGTGCTCGAACTTCAAGAGCCCACCGACCTGTCGATTCTTCTTGAGTGGCAGGACTTCGCGGTCGACGGGACCAAGGACGGACATCTTGACCTCGGCTTCGACACCGCGCTCCAGGCGGTCGACTACACGGGCGTCAGTGATGCCGACCTTGATCGTCTGGTCCTTGGCCGCGAGCAGATCGAAGGCGCCGGACTACGTTCGATCATGCCGCGCGAAGCCGACGGCTACTTCCGCGCTCAGCGATGTGATGCGTCCGCCGGTCCTGTCACCATCGATGCAGGATTCGCCATCGTGCTGATCCTGGAGGGGGCAGGATCACTCGCAACGGCGACCGACACCATCCCTGTCACGCGTGGTGATGCTGTTCTCATGCCGTTCGCGGCCGGCGATTACACCCTGACCGCGGCCGAAGGAACTCTCGTCGGTGTGGCAAGCCGTCCGCCCACGCACGACGCACCCGCCAACGTGCGCTGATCTGCATGCTGCGCGCTGAAACCCCAGAGGTCGTCACACTGCGGACCGCAGTGACGGCGTCATTGCGGGATTTGGCGGCAGGTTCGCCCGTCATCGTGGCGTGTTCGGGAGGACCTGATTCACTCGCGCTCGTCGGTGCAGCCGCCTGGGCTGCACCTCGTGCAGGGCACACCGTGTCGGTCGTCGTCGTCGATCATGCGCTTCAGTCGGGATCCGACGAGATCGCGTCGCGTGCCGCACAGCTGTGTCACGAACTAGGCGTGGTGCGCGTCGATGTCATGCGCGTCGATGTTATTGCCGGTGGCGGACTTGAGGCAGCCGCGCGCGACGCCCGATATTCCGCACTGCAGGCCAGCGCGGATGCTCAAGGTGCAACTGCGGTTCTCTTAGGGCACACGCGGGAGGACCAGGCCGAGACCGTCCTGCTGCGTCTATCCCGCGGTAGCGGTGCGCGTTCGCTGTCGGCGATGCGTGCGGTGAACGGCCTGTGGCGACGACCTTTCCTTGACGTGCCGCGCGCGACCGTGCACGCAGCGTGCGCGGCCATGTTGCCCGACACTGCACGGGCGTGGCACGACCCGCACAATGAAGACGAGCGGTTCGCGCGCGCGCGCGTGCGTCGATTGCTGGATGGCCTTGACGATGGTCTGGGTGCCGGAGTAGTGCTCGGGTTGACCCGATCCGCGGAGCAGCTGCGCGACGACGCGGACGCACTTGATGATCTGGCGAATCGTGCGCTGGCATCGTTGACGCTCGACTCAGCCGATACGTGGGACTGTGACGAGCTTGCAGTACTGCCGCGAGCAATTCGCACACGTGTGCTCCGGTTGATCTGCCTGCGGGCCGGTTCGCCCGCGGATGCACTGGGGTGGGAGCACATCCAGTCCATCGATGCACTTATCTGCGATTGGCACGGGCAGGGATCCGTCGCGCTACCGGGAGCGTTGGGTGCCACGCGCGTGTGTGGCAGGCTGTCGGTCACCTAGGACTGGAGGTCGAGTGGACGCCGAGCATCTCGAAACCGAGTTGGCGCATGTGCTGCTCACTGAGGAGCAGATCCAAGCGCGACTGTCCGAGGTGGCGGTGCAGATCGCTGATGACTACCGCGATCGCAACCTGCTCATGGTGGGGGTACTCAAAGGCGCGATCATGGTGATGGCCGACCTGTCACGTGCCATGCCGCACTCGGTTGAGATGGACTGGATGGCGGTGTCGTCCTATGGATCGGGTACCAAGTCCAGCGGGGTGGTGCGGATCCTCAAGGACCTCGACACCGATCTCAAGGACCGCGATGTGCTTCTGATCGAGGACGTTCTTGACTCAGGACTCACACTGTCGTGGCTGGTATCCAATCTGTCCTCCCGCGGTGCCGCGTCGGTGGAGGTTTTCACCCTCTTGCGCAAACCGGATATGCAAAAGGTCCCTGTCCACGCGCGTTATGTGGGTTTCGATATCCCCAACGAGTTCGTCGTCGGGTACGGCCTGGACTACGACCAGCAGTACCGCAATCTGCGGTGTGTGGGCACCCTCGCCCCTCACGTGTACGGCGGATAGGCGCCTGAGGGATTCGCGGATAGGCGCCTGAGGGATTCGCGGATAGGCGCCTGAGGGATTCGCGGATAGGCGCCCCGTTCGCTCCGGGCGGACCGATCCCCCTGGTCGCCAAGATGAGTGACCTTCGCCCCCGTAGTACCGTGACGGGATGAATGCACGAAAGCTTCTGCGCGGGCCGATCTTCTGGATCGTGCTCGCGGTCATGCTGGTGCTTCTCGGTTCCAGTCTGGTCTCTGGAGTGGGCTCTCCCAGTCAGGTCGACACGGGCAAGGCCATTGCGGACATCCAGAGCGGTCAGGTCGACACCGCGACCATCGTCGATCGCGATCAGACCCTCGACCTCACACTCAAGGACGGGTCCAAGGTCCGCACGCAGTATGTGACCGGCCAGGGCATCGTCCTGCAGCAGCAGCTCCAGACCAAGGCCGACGCGGGCCAGCTTCCCGGTGGCTACAACGTCGTGGTTCCCAGCGACAACGTGCTGCTGTCGCTGCTGGTCTCCCTGCTTCCTGTCGCTTTGATCATCCTGCTGTTCTTCTTCTTGATGGGCCAGATGCAAGGTGGCGGCTCGCGCATCATGAACTTCGGCAAGTCCAAGGCGAAGGTCGTGTCCAAGGACATGCCCAAGACAACCTTCGCCGATGTGGCCGGTGCCGATGAAGCGGTCGAGGAGCTCGAGGAGATCAAGGACTTCCTTGCATCTCCGGAGAAGTTCCAGGCGGTTGGCGCCAAGATCCCCAAGGGCGTCCTTCTGTACGGCCCTCCGGGAACGGGCAAGACGTTGCTTGCGCGGGCGGTTGCCGGCGAAGCCGGAGTGCCGTTCTTCTCCATCTCCGGATCAGACTTCGTCGAGATGTTCGTCGGCGTGGGTGCGAGCCGCGTGCGCGACCTGTTCGAGCAGGCGAAGCAGAATGCTCCGGCCATCATCTTCATCGACGAGATCGATGCCGTGGGACGTCACCGAGGTGCGGGCCTGGGCGGCGGTCATGACGAACGCGAACAGACCCTCAATCAGATGCTGGTCGAGATGGACGGATTCGACGTCAAGCAGAACGTCATCCTCATCGCCGCCACCAACCGACCCGACATCCTCGACCCTGCATTGCTGCGCCCGGGTCGATTCGATCGTCAGATCGCCGTCGAGCGCCCCGACCTCAACGGTCGTTTCGCGATTCTCAAGGTGCACGCCACCGGAAAGCCGATGGCACCCGAGGTCGACCTCATGGCGGTTGCCCGTCGCACACCCGGCTTCACCGGCGCCGACCTCGCCAACGTCCTCAACGAGGCCGCATTGCTGACCGCCCGCACCAATCGCACGACCGTCGACGACGAGGCCCTCGACGAAGCCATCGATCGCGTTATCGCCGGACCGCAGAAGCGCACACGCATCATGGACGACAGCGAGAAGAAGATCACCGCGTACCACGAGGCCGGACACGCGCTGGTCGCCGCGGCTCTGCCCGGCAACGATCCGGTGCACAAGATCACGATCCTGCCGCGCGGGCGTGCGCTCGGGTACACGATGGTGCTGCCCGAGCAGGACAAGTACTCGACAACTCGCAGTCAGATGCTCAACCAGCTTGCGTACATGCTTGGTGGACGTGCTGCCGAGGAGCTGATCTTCCACGATCCGACGACCGGCGCCTCCAACGACATCGAGAAGGCCACGGCTGTCGCGCGCGCCATGGTCACGCAGTACGGCATGACCGAGCGCCTCGGTGCCATCAAGTACGGGCAGGAGCAGGGCGAAGTCTTCCTCGGTCGCGACTATGGACACCAGCGCGATTACTCCGAGCAGGTGGCTGCTGCGATCGATGAGGAAGTGCGGGCGTTCATCGAGTCGGCGCACCAGGAGGCGTACGACGTCCTCATCGCCAACCGCGACGTCCTCGACGCCATGGTTCTCGCCCTGCTTGAGCGCGAAACGCTCGACAAGGCCGAGATCGAAGAAGTCTTCGCGTCCCTGCAGTTGCGCGAACCACGTCCGGCATGGACCGGGTCCTCGCGTCGTCGTCCCGACGATCGTGGCCCGGTGTCTACTCCGGCCGAACTCGCCAGCCGCAACGGCAATGCCATGCATGCCATCGACGGTTCGTCCGCCATTCCTGACGGTTCGCCGGATGCGGCACCCGAGGTGAGTGGCACGGTATGACCGGTGTCGATGCCGTGTCTTTGCCTGACGACCGGCCGACTGGTCCTGTCGATATCGACGCTGCTGCACGCGCCGTACGCGATCTCCTCATCGCCGTGGGGGAGGACCCGGATCGCGAGGGTCTCGTCAACACCCCTGACCGAGTCGCACGCATGTTCGCCGAGACGCTCTCTGGTTCGCAACTGCGAGCCGACGACGTCCTCACCACAACGTTCGACATCGGCCACGAGGAGCTCGTCCTCGTCAAAGACATTGAGCTCTACAGCACCTGCGAGCACCACATGGTGCCGTTCCACGGCGTCGCCCACGTGGGCTACATCCCGGGTGCCGATGGCCGCATCACCGGCTTGTCCAAGCTTGCCCGCGTGGTTGATGTGTTCGCCCGACGCCTGCAGGTACAGGAGCGTCTGACCACTCAGGTGGCCGACGCGCTCGTGCGACTGCTGGATCCCCGCGGAGTCATCGTGGTCATTGAAGCCGAACACCTGTGCATGTCGATGCGAGGAGTTCGCAAGGCTGGCTCGCGCACGATGACCAGTGCGGTACGCGGGGCACTTCGCAACCCGGCGACGCGCGCGGAGGCGATGTCCCTCATCCTGGGGCGTTGATGCTCGCGGGTCTGCCTCCTTCACTTGCGTCGCTTCGTCGCACCGCGGTGATGGGGATCGTCAATGTCACCCCGGACTCCTTCTCCGATGGTGGGCGCTACGCCACGACGCAGACTGCGATCGACCACGGGCTGCGACTGTGGAACGAGGGTGCCGACCTCATCGATGTGGGCGGAGAGTCGACGCGACCCCATGCCCAGGCTGTCTCGATCGCGCAGGAGCAGGATCGCGTGCTGCCGGTGGTGGAAGGACTGGTCGCGGCAGGAGTCGTCGTCAGCATCGACACCATGCACGCGCAGACGGCTCGCGCGGCGGTGCAGGCGGGTGCAACTCTCGTGAACGACGTGAGTGGTGGGTTGGCCGATCCGCAGATGCTGAGCGCAATGGCCGATCTTCAGGTGCCATGCATTCTCATGCACTGGCGTACCGGCCCCCAGGGCCTCACCCATGAGGCGCACTACCGCGACGTGGTTGCCGAGGTCACCGCCGAACTTGCCCAGCGCGTCGATTTCGCCATTGCCGCAGGTGTTTCTCCGTCGCGCATCGCCCTTGATCCTGGACTGGGCTTTGCCAAGGAGGCGCAGCACAACTGGGCTGTCCTGCGCGGCTTGACCGAGATCATGACGTTGGGCTATCCGTTCGTGGTGGGCGCATCGCGCAAGAGGTTTCTTGGCTCGCTGCTCGCAGACTCGGATGGCACGCCTCGGCACTCAGACCTCCGCGAAGCGGCCACCACCTCCATCTCGGCACTGTGCGCGATGCAGGGTGTCTGGGCAGTGCGGGTGCACGATGTCTCCGGGAGCAGGGATGCTGTGCGAGTGGCATCGGCGTGGAGAGGTGATGACGGTGCCTGACCGCATCTGTGTCACAGGTATCCGGGGCACGGGCTATCACGGTGTGCTCGAGCGCGAGCGGATAGAGGGGCAAGAGTTCAGTGTCGATGTGACGCTCAATGTCGACACACATGCGCTCGCAGCGTCAGACGATCTTGCAGACACCGTCGACTACAGCACGGTGGCCGAAGCGGTTCACGCTTTCATCGTCGGACCGCCGATGGCGCTCATCGAGACACTCGCCGTTCGCATTGCTGACCGATGCATGGAGTTCCCTAGAGTTCGCGGTGTGAGCGTCACCGTGCACAAGCCGCAGGCTCCGATTGTGGTGCCGTTCGACGACGTGAGTGTCACGATTGAGCGCGGTAGTGATGTCTGAATCGGTCGCGAATCCTGACCTTGCGGTGTTGGGTTTGGGAGCAAATCTCGGTGATGCCGCTGCCACACTCGCCAACGCCATCACGGCGCTTCGTTCGCTCGAAGGCTTAGAGATCATCGATGTCTCACCCACGTATCGCACGGCAGCCGTGGGTGGCCCCGAGCAACCGGACTACCTCAATCTCGTTGTGCTCGCGCGCACCAATCTGACACCGCTCGAGCTTCTCGATGCCACGTCGGCCATTGAGCAGGCGGCTGGCCGCACCCGCGAGGTGCACTGGGGTCCGAGAACGCTGGATATCGATCTCATCATTGTGGGAGATCACGTGAGCTCGACCGAGGTTCTGACGCTGCCGCATCCCCGGGCGCACGAGCGTGCATTCGTGCTGTTGCCGTGGCTCGATGTTGATCCGCAGGCCACCGTCCCTGGCCTCGGGCCGGTGGCCGACCTCCTCACTCGTGTCCGTGATCAACGTGCGGATCGAGTCGCGTGATGAGACCCACACCTATCCGCCTGCTTGTTGCCCTGGGTGTTGTCGCCGGGTCGCTGGGGTGGGCCGTAGTCGTCCTGATTCATGCCCTCGCCGGGCGGGTTGTACTCGTGCCCTGGCTCGCGGCGGGTGCCATGTGGCTCGTAGCGGGGGGGCTGTTCATCTGGACAGTGACCGTGCGCCCCAGATTGCAGCGCAAACCGGGTACTCGTCCGTTGGCCCCCATTGTCGCTGCGCGTACGGCGGTGCTGGCGATCGCGGCCGCTCGCATTGGATCACTCGTCGCTGGTTTCTACGCGGGTGTGGTCATCGGGGTGATCCCGTTGTTCGGCACGATCAGTGGAGCTGAAAGCTTCTGGGCGGCCCTGTCGACGAGCGTTGGGTCGCTCATCGTCGCCATCGTCGCCCTGTGGCTGGAGCACATCTGCCGTCTACCCGTGGGCCCCGGTGACGACGATAGGCTCGCGCCATGAGTGCACTTGAGGACCTGCCGTTCACCGAACTGCGTCATCGCGCCTTCGAGCGCGCCGAACACCACGTGGACCTCGGCTTCTTCGTCGACCTGTTTTCGCACATGCCAGGCATGGTGGCGATCGAAGGCGAAGGCGGTGACCTCGGATCGATCGGTGGAACGTTCATCGAGACTATTCGCGCGGCGCGTCAGATGTTCGGCGAAGACGAGCTCAACCCCGAGATGCAGGAACTCCTGCGCGTTCACTTCATCGACTACCTGCGCAAGCACGGCGAGAAGTAGCCCTCAGCGGTCGATATCCCCGACCGACAGGAAGAACGACATCACTGCCGCAGCAAGATTGGGCATGGATGTGCCCACGAGCACGGGCCCCAGTGCCTGAGCGCTCGCGAAGGACGGCGTGCGCATCTTCAGGCGCCAGGGAGTTTTCTCACCTGCACTGACCAGTAGGCAGCCCACCTGTCCCAACGGCCCCTCGACGCTGGAGAGATAGGTGCCCTCGGGTACCCGCACCACCTTGGGAAGTGGCACATCGATCGGTCCGCGCATGTCGGACAGACGATCGAGGCACGCGATCATGAGCCGAGCAGACACGGCGAGTTGATCGGTGAGAGCCGCGTAGCGCGCAGGTATGTCACCGACGGAGTAGTGCGGATAGTCGAGAGCGTCGCTGAGATCGGCGTAGGCGAGGTAGGGCGTGTCTAGACGCACGTCACGAGGCAGGCCACTTGCTCGCCCCACAGGGCCGAACAACGAGTACTGCACTGCCTGGGTGTAGGTCAGGGTTGCGACACCGTGATGTGCAGACGTGGACTCCGCCACCGCGAGGCTCACGCGATCGGCTACGGCACTGATGTCTTGAGTGACCTGCCGGTACTGAGCAATGGTGGCGTCATCGAGATCACGTGCCACTCCGCCGATACGCGTGTGCATGGGGTGTACCCGACTGCCCGAAGCGGCCTCCTGCACGGACGTCAGATCAAGGGAGAGCCGTCGGGCGGCGTCCGCGACCGTCGAATCGTGGAGGATCGGTAGAACGAATGACAATGTTGCTGCGGCGCGTGTTGCCTCGGCCATCAGCGTGCGAATCAGCGTTGCGCGTTCGGGCACCACGATCCCCATGGCGTTCTCGACCGCCAGGGCGATTGCCACCTCCGTGGAGAAAGCGGACATCCAGTCTTGGCGATCCGCAAGCATCATGAGTTGGCGGTAGTCGCGAGCCTCATACAGCTTCTCCATGCTGCGATGCATCAGCCCGATGCGCACATCCGCTCGGCTGATGACGTCATCGTCAACAGTGAGCATGATCTGAATTCCCGCCTGCGTTGACGGGTGACCATCCACCAAGGGAAGGGCCAGATCGCACGGCAGGTAGGCAGCGGTGCCCACACCCACCAGCACCCGCGTCATGGGGCGATGCTCCCACGAGCCGCTTTATCTGCTGCGGTCTACGCTCAGGCTCGTGACGTCACGTCCACGGCTACGCGTGGGGATTGTGGGTGCCGGCCGTGTCGGTGCCGTGCTGGGTGCAGCACTGCGCCGCGCGGGCCATGACGTTGTTGCGGTCTCTGCCGTTTCTGATCTGTCTCGACTCAGGGCGGACGCGCTGCTGCCGGGTGTTGCGGTGCTCTCCGCACCCGAGGTCGCCGTCGACGCTGACCTCGTGCTGCTCGCGGTCCCTGATGATGTCCTGCCGGGCTTGGTGTCAGCCCTGTGCGCCGACGGATCCATTCATGCCGGCCAGTTCGTCGTCCATCCGTCTGGACGTTATGGCACCGATGTTCTTCTGCCAGCCCGCGAGGTGGGTGCAATTCCCCTCGCATTGCACCCGGTGATGACGTTCACGGGAACCAGTGTCGACCTTGCCAGGCTGGAGGACTGTCCGTTCGGTGTCACCTCGGATGAATCTGTACGACCTGTGGCCGAAGCCCTGGTCGTGGAGATGGGAGGTGAACCCGTGTGGGTTCCTGAGCAGACTCGTGTCCTGTACCACGCAGCGGTGTCGTTCGGCGCGAACTATCTGATGGCCGTGGTCCGTGAGTCCATCGACCTGCTCACCCGAGCAGGGATGGAGCATCCCGAGCAACTCATGGCGCCACTGTTGTCCGCATCACTCGACAATGCTCTGCGTCACGGCGACAGTGCGCTCACGGGCCCGGTTGCCCGCGGTGACGCGCAGACGGTGGGTGAGCACCTTCGCCAGCTGCAGGCGCAGGCCCCGGCCGCTGCCGCGGCGTACCAGGCCCTCGCACGTCTCACCGCCGATCGGGCGATGGCCGCGGGTCTGCTGACGCCCGGTGATGCCGAACGACTACTCGACGTTCTGGCGAGCACCACGTGAGAGTCGTGCACAGCGCAGCGGACCTGCGCGATTCCGATCAGGAGTCACGTGCTGTCGTGATGACGATGGGCGCCTTGCACGAAGGGCACGCGGAACTCGTGCGCGAGGCACGTCGCATCGTGGGCCCCGCGGGAACCGTGATGGTGACCGATTTCGTCAACCCGACTCAGTTCGGGGCGGGGGAGGACTTCGATCGCTATCCGCGCACTCTTGAGCACGATGTGGCCATCTGTGCCGCGGCAGGTGCGGACATCGTCTTTGCACCCGAGGTCACCGAGGTCTACGGAAATGATTCGGGTTTTCGTTCGGACAGCATCACAATCAATCCGGGACCGCTGGGCGACATCCTCGAAGGTGCAACGAGAGCGGGCCACTTTCGCGGAACACTCACGGTGGTGGCCAAGCTCATGGGTCTCACGCGACCTGACCTCGCGCTCTTCGGCGAGAAGGATTATCAGCAGTTGGTCCTCATCTCTCACATGGTCACCGACCTCAGCCTGCCGGTTCGCGTCGTGGGCGTGCCGACGGTGCGTGAGGCAGACGGCCTGGCCATGAGCAGTCGCAACAGGTACCTCACGCAGGACGAACGACACATCGCGTCGTGCATTCCCGCGGCCGTCAAGGCTGCAGCGGCGGCTGCACCCGATGGCGTTGCGGTGGCCGTTGCGGCAGGTAAGAGCATGTTGCACTCGTCGGTGAAGCTGGATTACCTAGTGGTCACCGACGCTGACCTTGGTACGGCCCGCCCGGGACCGGGACGCGTCCTTATCGCCGCGCAGGTCGGTTCCACGCGATTGATCGACAACATGCCGTGCACAGTGGGGGGCGCATGACCGTCCTCGACAACTGGTCGATGGGTGAACCCACAGGGGTGGCGCGTCGATTGCTCGCACCCGAACCTGGATGGACTGCGCGCGCTGATGCCATCGTGGTCGGCTCCGGTGTCGCAGGCCTGACGGCAGCGCTCCGATTGCGTGCGGCCGGCCGCACTGTCCTGCTCATCACGAAGGCGAAGATGCAGGAGGGCTCCACCGCGTGGGCGCAGGGGGGCATCGCGGCTGCGCTGGCCGACGATGATTCCCCGCAGGACCACTTCATCGACACGGTCGTTGCGGGTGCGGGTCTGTGCGATGAGGACGCCGTCTCAGTGCTGGTGACCGAAGGTCCCGAAGCTGTGCGCGAGCTCATCGCTCTGGGTGCGCACTTCGATACGGACGACACTGGAGCCATCGCGCTCACCCGCGAGGGGGGACACCTGCGCAGTCGCATCGCCCATGCGGGCGGCGACGCGACCGGCGCCGAGGTGTCTCGCGCGTTGGCAAGTGCGGTGCGGCGAGATCCAGGGATCGAAGTCGTCGAGAACGCGCTGGCCCTGGATCTTCTGCTCGACCAGACAGGCGCCGTTCAAGGAATCACCTTGCACGTCATCGGCTCGGGGCAGCGTGACGGTGTAGGTGCAGCTCTCGCACCTGCGGTCATCCTGGCAACCGGTGGGTTCGGACAGGTCTTTGGTCAGACCACCAACCCTTATGTGTCCACGGGCGATGGTGTCGCGCTGGCGTTGCGTGCCGGAGCAGACGTGGCAGATCTGGAATTCGTTCAGTTCCATCCGACAGTTCTGTGGCTGGGACCACTAGCCCGAGGGCAACAACCCCTTGTGTCGGAAGCGATTCGTGGAGAAGGCGCGGTGCTCCTGGACACGCGCGGTGAACGATTCATGGTGGGCGAACATCCGCTCGCCGAGCTGGCGCCGCGTGACGTCGTCGCCAAAGCAATCATGCGCCGCATGCGCGAGCAGGAAGCCGAGCATGTGTGGTTGGACGCGCGAGGTCTGGGTACCGACCTGCTCGTCCAGCGCTTCCCCACCATCATCGAGTCCTGCCGTCAACGCGGAATCGACCCGGTCACCGATCTCATTCCTGTCGCGCCCGCGCAGCACTATGTGTCGGGCGGGGTTCGTACCGACCTCAATGGGCGTGCGTCGATCACGGGTCTGTATGCCTGTGGCGAAGTTGCCTGCACCGGTGTTCATGGCGCCAACCGCCTTGCCTCGAACTCGTTGCTCGAGGGATTGGTGTTCGGCCGGCGGATCGTGCAGGCCGTTGCCGACGATAACCTTCCCGTGCGCGAGCCGTTGGGTCTCGAAGGGACGCAGGCACTGCTCCCTCACCGGATCCGACGCGACCTCCAGCAGGTCATGAGTGCCGATGCAGGTGTCCTGCGCAGCGCGGTGTCCCTTGAGGACGCGCGACGTCAGCTCGCGGGTCTGGCAGAAGCCAGTGGCGCGAACCCGTCCACCGAGGACTGGGAAACGACGAACCTTCACCAGCTGGCCACCGTGCTGGTGCACCATGCTCAATTGCGTGAGGAGACCCGTGGGTCACACTGGCGCGAGGATTTTCCTGACATCAACGATCTCGATTGGCGCGTGCACCTGGTGACTCGAGTACAGCCCGATGGCACCTTGCAAACCCGCGCCGTTCCCACGGTGGAGCAGCCATGAGCGCACTGAGAAGCGACATTGAGGCACTGCTGGTTGCGGCACGTCTGAACCCAGACGCCGTGGTGGAGCTTGCCCGTCGCGCATTGGAGGAGGACCTCGACGGTGGCGTCGATGTCACAACCCAAGCAACGGTTCCCCCCGGCCAACGCGCGGTCCTCGACCTGGTGGCGCGCAAACCCGGTGTGGCAGCCGGAGTCCCCGTTGCGGCGGCGGTGTTCTGCGTCGTGGCCGAAGGTCTGGATATACGGATGATCGGAACAGACGGCCAACGTGTCGCCAGCGGTGATGTCCTGGTGAGTGTGACGGGGTCGACCCACGACCTGCTCCGCGCAGAACGTCCTGCCCTCAATCTGCTGTGTCACCTCAGCGGCATTGCCACGGCTACGCGCATGTGGGTCGATGCGGTCGCGGGCACGTCCGCCAAGATCCGCGACACTCGCAAGACCACCCCGGGCATGCGCACATTGGAGAAGTACGCCGTGCGCTGTGGCGGGGGAGTCAACCACCGGATGTCGCTTTCGGATGCCGCGCTGGTCAAGGACAACCATGTGGTTGCGGCCGGAGGAGTCGCTGCCGCATTCGAGGCGGTGCGTCGGGAGTTCCCGGGTGTTCCGGTGGAGGTCGAGGTCGACTCTCTGGAGCAACTCGACGAGGTTCTGGCGGCCGGTGCTGACTTGGTGCTGCTGGACAACTTCTCCGTCGATCTCATGCGCGTTGCGGTGGAACGCACGGCCGGTCGATCTCGCCTGGAGGCATCCGGCGGTCTGTCCCTGGATGTGGCGGCTGCGGTGGCAGCGACCGGCGTGGACTACCTTGCGGTGGGAGCGCTCACGCATTCGGCGCCCGTCCTCGACATCGGTGCGGATCTACGGCAGGAGTCCTGATGCTGCTCGCCATTGACGTCGGCAACACCAACACGGTGCTGGGTCTCTTCGACGGCACTGACCTCATCAGCTCGTGGCGGATCAAGACCGATGCGCGCACGACCGCTGACGAGATGATCCTCACCTTCCGCGGACTGCTGGCCAACCAGCCCGAGGTCACCGGCATCGCGCTGTGCAGCACTGTCCCGAGCGTCCTACGCGAGATGCGACTCATGCTTGAGCGTTATTACGCTGACGTTCACCAGGTGATCGTCGAGCCTGGCACCAAGACCGGGGTGTCTGTTCTCACCGACAACCCCAAAGAAGTCGGCGCCGACCGCATCGTCAACACCATCGCGGCGTTCCATCTGTTTAGCGGACCCTGCATTGTCGTCGACTTCGGCACCTCGACCAATCTTGACGTCATCTCGGCCAAGGGTGACTTCCTTGGCGGTGCGCTGGCACCAGGAATCGAGATCTCGATCGATGCGCTGGCTCAACGCGCCGCGCAATTGCGCAAGGTGGAGTTGGTGCGACCACGCTCGGTGATCGGAAAGAACACGGTGGAGGCCCTGCAGTCGGGTGCTCTCTACGGCTTCGCGGGGCAGGTGGACGGTCTGGTGGAGCGCATCATCGAGGAAATAGGTGCGGTCACCGCAGTCATCGCCACCGGAGGACTTGCGCCGGTCGTCCTGCCGGAGGCGCGCACCATCACCGAACATGAACCCGACCTCACGTTGATCGGTCTGCGCCTGATCTACGAACGCAACGTCGAATAGCCAGTACGTCCCGCTCACGGGTGCCCGCTTGAGCGATCAGTACCCTTGGCTGCTGTGACCACCGAACCCTTGGATCCCGCGGAGGATCTGCCGGAGCAGATGCGGATTCGCCGGGACAAGCGAGAGCGGCTGACTGCCGCCGGGCGCGATCCTTATGTGGTCTCGGTACCGGTCACGCACACCATCGCCGCGGTTCGCGCAGAACACCCGGATCTGCCCGCCGACACCACCACTGGCATGCGGGTCGGTATCGCGGGGCGCATCATCTTCGCCCGCAACACCGGCAAACTCTGCTTCGCAACACTGCGCGCGGGAGATGGCACGGAGATCCAGGCGATGCTCTCGTTGGATCGTGTGGGCGAGCAGGCTCTGGAGGAGTGGAAGGACCTGGTTGATCTAGGCGACCAGGTGTTCATCGG
>Ga0114960_10001065_pt1 | contig 22486 bp, 21 predicted proteins | sample C_130625_MF_Meta_FD_92637 | JGI IMG/M metagenome (GOLD analysis project Ga0114960, IMG submission 92637) | Freshwater microbial communities from Lake Croche, Canada to study carbon cycling - C_130625_MF_MetaG | ecosystem: Environmental > Aquatic > Freshwater > Lake | place: Lake Croche, Canada... | reverse complement strand
TTCAAATTATGATGGGTGTGGGTAATATTACAGAGCTTACTGATGCCGACACCACAGGAATTAATGCGATTTTATTTGGCATTATTAGTGAGCTAAAAATCAATGCAGTATTAGCAACTTCTGTAAGCCCACACGCGATTAATGCAGTTGCAGAAGCTGATCTGGCAAGACGTATGATGTTTGCAGCGCGTGAGGAAAGTCGCTTACCGCGTGATTACACCGCAGGTTTGTTAGGTTTGCATGACCGCAGGCCTTTTACTTATTCGCCAGAAGAAATCTTAGAGTTCGCAACCCAAATTAAAGACCCAAGCTTTAGAATTCAAGTCAGCAAAGATGGAATGCATATCTACAATCGTGATGGCTTATTTAGCGACATTGACCCATTTAAGTTATATCCACATTTAAAGGTTGAGGATGACGCGTCTCATGCCTTCTACCTAGGTGTTGAGCTTGCAAGGGCGCAAATTGCATGGCAACTCAAGAAGCGCTATACGCAAGATGAAGAATTGGCCTGGGGTGTGAATACTTTCGAGAGCAACCAAGAGGGTAAAACGGCTCATCGAGAAGCATCAATGAAAGAGAAGAAGCAAAAGCCATGAGCGCAGATAATAAGCGTCCAGAAAAAATCAACGAAATTATCCTAGTCACAGAGTGTGAAGATGGTTCACCATACATTGCGCCGTTTGGAGTGCGTGAGCGTGATGGCTTAATCTTAATCGCACCATTTAGACCATCTATCAGTTTAGATAATTTGCTGAGCGGTCGACGCGCAACTATCAACACAACAGACGATGTGCGTGTATTTGCAGGTGCATTAACTGGCAGGCGCAATTTTCCAATGCAAAATAAAGCGGGGGCTTTGGTGTTCGAATCCGCATTAGCCTATAAAACGCTTAAGCTTGAAAAAGTGAAGGACGATACTCAACGACCTCAGCTTTATTTTAAAGTGCTGAAAGAAGAAATGCTAAAGCCTTTTCAAGGCTACAACCGTGCGCAAGCTGCCGTGGTTGAGTTGTGTGTACTTGTGAGTCGCTTAAATATGTTACCAATAGAAAAAATCAACTCAGAGATTGATTATCTTAGGATTGCGATTGAAAAAACGGCTGGTGATAAGGAGCTAGAAGCTTGGGCATGGCTGGTTGAGGCGGTCGAGAATCATCGTGCGCAATTGTCGGGAGCTAATGTTGCTTAGCTCTCTATCGCCAATCAAGATGTTGGCCAGTGTCACAAGCGTTGAAGAGGCCTTAATTGCACTTGATGCTGGTGTTGATATGGTAGACCTAAAAAATCCCTTAGCAGGGGCTTTGGGTGCTCTTGAATACGACTTGGTCAAAGATATTGTCCTTGCAATTAATCATGACAGTTGCGTAAGTGCAACGATAGGTGACTTAGAAATGGAGCCTAGCTTAATTGTTGAAGCAACAAAGGCAATGCTCGAAACAGGCGTTGATATTGTCAAGATTGGGTTCTTTGGACAGATGCATCATATTGAATGCTTGGATGCATTAAAACCTTTAACAAAAAAAATTAAGCTGATTGCAGTATTGTTCGCCGATGAAAAACCCGATTTAGGATTGTTGTCAGCTATCGCAAAAGCAGGCTTTTACGGCGCGATGCTGGATACTGCCAATAAAAGTAACGGTCATTTGCTAAATTATTTAAATGTAGATGACTTGCTAGCGTTTGTTACCCGTGCTTCAGCATTAGGTTTGAAAACTGGCTTAGCTGGCTCTATTCAGGCAAGCCATATTAAAGCACTTTGCAAGGTTAAGCCCTCTTACTTGGGCTTTCGAGGCGCATTGTGTAAGCAAAATAAAAGGATTTTGGGGTTAGATCCGACTAAAATCCTCAGTATTAAAAACATGCTGCATTAATACAAGTTTGTAATAGGCTTTAATGATCTAAATATGCTTTAATTAAAGCCGCCATTGAGCAGTGGCTTCTTAATGTGAGAGATATGACTGATACCAGCAAAATAAATGTGGATTTAATGATTGAAGCCAAATGGCTTGCGCCGGTCATTCCACGACATACAGTTTTAGAGAGTCAAACTGTTGTTGTTCATCAAGGAAGCATAGTTGAGATTGTTGCTACAGAAACAGCAAGGAAAAAATACGCCGCGGCTAAAACGGTTGCTCTCAATGAGCATGTGTTGATTCCTGGATTAATTAATCTACATGCTCACACAGGAATGACGCTCATGCGCGGCTTGGCTGACGACATTCCTTTGATGCCTTGGCTACAAAATCATATTTGGCCGGCTGAACAGCAAATCGTTTCTGAAAAGTTTGTGCGTGACAGTACCTTATTTGGCTGCGCTGAAATGCTGGCTGGCGGCGTGACTTGTTTTAATGATATGTATTTTTATCCGCAAGCAACGGCCGAGGCTGTTTTGCAGGCAGGGATGCGTGCTCAGCTTGGCTTGGTGGTTCTAGAGTTTCCAACTAGCTATGCCAATAACGCAGATGACTATATAGAAAAGGGTTTATTAATTCGCGATACTTGGCGCGGCAATCCATTATTGTCAGCCAGCTTAGCACCTCATGCGCCTTACACCGTTTCGGATACAACCTTTGAAAAAGTCATAACCTATGCAGAGCAGTTGGGTTTGGGTGTTCATACACACCTACATGAAACAAAAGCAGAAGTTGCTGAGAGTGTTGAAAAGTTTGGTGTTCGCCCCATTAAACGCATGGCGAACTTGGGACTTTTAGGCCCTAATCTGACTGCCGCACATTGTGTGCAAATTAATGACGAGGATTTGGATTTATTAAGACTACATGGCTCTCACGTAGCCCATTGTCCTAGCTCTAATGCAAAAATAGCAAGTGGTATTGCGCCGATTAATAAGTTGTTAAATGCAGGCATTAATGTGGGCTTAGGGACAGATGGTGCTGCAAGCAACAATCGCCAAGATATGTTTGCTGAAATACGCCTAGCTGCTTTGTTGTCTAAAGCAGTTACTGAAGATGCAATTAGCATAACAGCGGCGCAAGCCCTAGAAATGGCAACGATTAATGGCGCAAAGGCATTAGGCTTGGATCATCAAATCGGATCCATCGAGATTGGTAAGTTGGCAGATTTAACTGCCGTGCGCATTGCTGATGTGGAAACTTTACCCTGCTTTGATCCTCTATCTCATCTTATATATGTATGCGGCCGAGAGCATGTGAGTCATGTTTGGGTAGCTGGTGATTTACGTTTTGAGCGCTCAAACCAACAGGCTGGCTTGTATGCCAATATTGAACTTAACGAACTTAAGGAAATTGTATTGCTATGGCAATCAAAATTGAATCAACACAAAGCATAAACGTCGATCCAGCAGAGCTTGAAAAATTTGCAAGCTTAGCGCACCGCTGGTGGGATAAGACCAGTGAATTTAAGCCATTACATGCCATTAATCCACTACGCTTAAACTTTATTGATGGCTTGGTCGGCTTGCAAGGTAAGCGCGTTTTAGATGTTGGTTGTGGTGGGGGCATCCTCTCCGAATCTATGGACGAAAAAGGCGCTGATGTTACAGGAATCGATTTGGGCGATAAGGCGCTCAAAGTGGCTAAGTTGCATCAGTTGGAATCTGGCTCAAAGGTTGATTACCGTTTGATCTCGGTTGAGGATTTAGCCAAGGAACAGCCCGCAAGCTTTGACGTAGTGACTTGTATGGAAATGCTAGAACATGTGCCAGATCCTGAAGCGATTGTTCGTGCTTGCGGACAATTAGTGAAGCAAGGTGGCTCAGTATTTTTTTCAACCATTAATCGCAACCCAAAGGCCTACCTATTTGCCGTGATTGGTGCCGAATATGTGCTTAATATGCTGCCAAAAGGTACGCATGAGTATCAAAAATTCATTAAACCATCAGAGCTATCTTCTTGGGCACGCCATGCTGACTTAAATGTTAGTCAGCTCAAAGGAATGGGATACAACCCATTCACAGACCATTACTCATTGGGCGATGACGTTTCAGTCAACTACCTCATTCACACACTCAAGTCTTAATATGATTCTATTTGATCTCGATGGAACGCTGGTTGATACCGCGCCAGACCTTGGTTATGCGCTCAATTTGCAACGGGAGCGTCATGGTTTAGTGCCTATGCCTATGGAGGCAATTCGTCCTTTCGCATCGCATGGTTCAAAAGGATTGCTAAACATCGGTTTTGGTTTAACTCCTGAAAATGAAAATTTTGAGTCGATGCGAGTTGAGTATTTGGATTTATACGATCAAGTATTTACACGTTCACCAATGTTGTTTGATGGGGTGGACGAACTGCTAGCAAGCCTTCAAAAACGCGATATCAAATGGGGGGTGGTAACTAACAAACCAAGACGTTTTGCCGCGCCATTAATCGAGTCTATGCAATTAAGTGCGTCTATGGCTTGTTTGGTATGTGGCGATGATGCGTCTCTACCTAAGCCGGCCCCAGACACTTTATTGATGGCCTGCGAACAATCTTTGGTAAAGCCTGAACTGTGTTTTTATGTGGGTGATGCAGAACGCGATATTGAAGCCGGAAATGCTGCTGGGATGAAGACCGTTGTCGCCATGTGGGGGTACATTGATATTTCTGATCAGCCATTAAAATGGGGTGCTGATTTCGTCATTAATCAACCAATAGAGCTTGTGACTTTGTTAAATAAACACTTTAATTAAAGCTTAGCGTAAGGGTTTTTTCTAGTGCTTCAATTTCATGATCACTTAATTTAACGCCACTTTTTCCCGAAATTAAAAACACATCTTCCGCGCGCTTGCCCAAAGTGTTGATTTTCGCAGTTTGAATTTGCACTTCATGGGTTAAAAATGCATAAGCAATGGTTGACAGTAGGCCCGGTCGATCTCCAGCAATAATCTCAAGCTTATGATTGTTGCTGCCAGGAAGGCTCTCTAACGTTATATTTGATTTAATCGGCATGTGTTTGACTTGCCTGCTTAACCTGCCTTTTGCGGGGGCGCTTAATAAAGTGTTGCTACGTAGACTGGCACCAAGTTCGTACTCAATATAGTTCAACAAATCACGATAGCTTACTGATTTATCACTTTGATCTAAAACTAAAAAGCTATCTAAGGCATAAGCGTTTTTAGAGGTGTGAATTTTAGCTTCCAAGATGGTATAGCTGATACGCTCAAAGAAACTGCAAATGCACGCAAACAAATCATCACGGTCTGGTGTGTAAATCATTACCTGAATCCCATCACCTGCAGGACTTAAGCGCGCCCTAACAATTGGTTCTTTTGTGTCAACGTGCCTCAATAAAAGCCTGCTATGCCATGCAATTTCTTGGCTGGTGTGTCTAAGAAAGTACTGTTCGCCTAGGCTGTTCCATAGCGGAAGATAAGAGCGCTCCAAGATGCTGTAATGTCTAAGTGTGGCCTGAGCATCAGCTTTTCTTGTCGCAATTTCATCGATCAATCCACCAGCATCACCAGTTAAGAGACGTTGTGCGCTTAAAAACAAGGTTTCTAGCAACTTTGCTTTCCAAGCATTCCAAACCTTTGGGCTTGTTCCACGAATATCAGCCACAGTCAGAAGGTAAAGTGCAGTTAAATGGCGCTCATCTTTCATTTTTAATGAAAACTCCTCAATCACTTGAGGGTCCGACAAATCAGACTTTTGCGCAGTGCTGGACATGGTGAGGTGCAATTCAACCATCCAAGCGACTAGCTGACTATCTTCTTTGCTGAGGCCGTGCCGCTTACAAAAGCTTTTGGCATCCGATGTGCCGAGTTTAGAATGATCACCACCGCGCCCTTTGGCAATATCGTGAAATAGCGCACCCAAATAAAGCAAATGAGGTGCATCAAAAGCCGCAAAAAGTTTGCTACATAATGGAAATTCATGGCTAAGTGCTTTGATTGAAAAGCGCTCTAAGTTGCCTAGCACATGCAAGATGTGTTCATCGACTGTATAGACATGGAATAAGTCATGTTGCATCTGACCAATAATTCGGCCGAACGCGGGTATGTAATTGCCCAGTACGCCATAACGATTCATTCTTTTGAGCGTCTCGGTGACTCCATTAGGCTGTTTGAGTATCTCGATAAACGTAGCTTTGTTTTTAGGGTCTAGCCTAAAGTCACGATTGACTAAGCTTTTGACGCGCTGCAATGTGCGTAGCAATGAGGCGCTAATGCCTGTTAATTCAGTATGTTGTTGCAGCAGTAGGAATATCTCAAAAATACATGATGGGTCGCGCTGGAGCAGCGTATTAGATTTTGCGCTTAACTGGCCGTTGTAAGACTCAAATCTAGCGTTGATAGATTTGATTTCAATAGCTTCAGGCAACGCGAACTCTTTTAGCAGCTTAAGTAGAATTTCATTAAATAAACCAACCGCTTTTGCGCTTTTATAATAGCCGCGCATCAATTGCTCACTGGCGCGGTGTCGCTTGGTATTAATAAATCCTAATTCTTCTGCTAGTTCATTTTGCAAATCAAAAATAAGTCTATCTTCACGGCGTTTTGCCATGTAATGCAAGCGAATACGCAACATTTGTAAGTGTTGCTCATGCTTACCGATTTGCCTGAGTTCGGATTGGCTAATCAGACCGTGTTTAACCAACGCCTTCAAATCGCCACCCAAGTTTAGGCTACGTAAGATCCAAAGCACCACTTGTAAATCGCGCAGGCCTCCGGGGCTTTCTTTGATGTTAGGCTCAAGGTTGTAGGCCGTGTCATCAAAGCGAGCGTAGCGCTGTTCTTGCTCATGAAGTTTGGCCTTAAAAAACGCACCAACATTCATTAAGTGAGACATTTGCGCTTGAAAGTTTTTAAATAACGATGGATTGCCAATAATAAGGCGGGCTTCGAGCAAGCTAGTTTGAACGGTTACATCTTTTTTAGCTTCGGTAGTGCACTCATCTAGATTTCTAACGCTATGTCCAACAGCAAGACCTATGTCCCAAAACAAGCCAACCACTTGCTCAATGCGTTCATTGAGGCTGGCATTAGGATTGTTGGGCAATAAAATAAGTAAATCGACATCGGAGTAGGGGAACAGCTCACCTCGACCATAACCGCCAACTGCAACAAGGCAAACGGAATCAGTTAATTCGAATTGAAGCCAAATCTGCTGAAGCACATCATCAACAAGCTTAGATTGTTGCTTGAGTAACTTACGGCTGTTTTTGTGCTTAAAAAAATCATCACGAAGCAGGGCTTGGTTCTGCTTTAGATTTTCACGCCATGATTTCGCGTGACTTTCTTCTTGGCTCTGTTTTTGATTGAGCTGCATCGAGCGATTTTTAGTTATTAATAAAACTTGGCGCTAATGGAGCGCCTTCAGATACCGTTAACACTTCGTAACCCGTGTCTGTCACTAAAATGGTGTGCTCGAACTGGGCCGAGAGGCTGTGGTCTTTGGTGACTATTGTCCAGCCATCGCCCAATTGCTTGATAAAGCGCTTGCCTGCGTTAATCATCGGCTCGATAGTGAATATCATGCCTGCTTGCAATTTAAGCCCCGTGCCTGCTTTACCATAATGAAGTACTTGCGGGTCTTCGTGGAATTTCTTTCCAATTCCATGGCCGCAAAACTCTTGCACCACACTAAAGCCATTTTTTTCTGCATATGATTGAATCGCATAACCAATGTCACCTAATGTTGCGCCTGGCTTTACTTTTGCTATACCAAGCCACATACATTCATAAGTCACTTCACATAAGCGTTTTGCTTGGATCGAGGGCTCTCCAACGTAAAACATACGACTGGTATCGCCGTGATAACCGTCTTTGATGACGGTTATATCTAGATTCACCACATCGTTATTTTTAAGTACTTTCTCTCCAGGCACGCCATGACAAATCTGATGATTCACTGAAGTGCAAATGGATTTAGGGTATGGCACGTGACCAGGCGGTGCATAGTTAAGTGGCGCGGGAATGGTCTTTTGCACGTTCACCATATAATCATGGCATAACTTGTCTAGCTCACCCGTTGTTACGCCTGGTTTTACATAAGGAGTGATAAAATCTAGCACTTCAGAAGCGAGCTTGCCTGCGATGCGCATTTTTTCAATGTCTTGTTCGTTTTTAATCGTAATTGCCATAGTTCAAACTTAAAGCCATTCAGGCTAAGGTTTTCCTTGAGTTTCGAGATGTGCTTATGGTATCATACTGAACCTGTTTAGCTGGTAAGCAATCAGCAAAGCGGCAATGATTAAACTCTTGGTGAGTTACAGGATTTAGTCAATTTTATTAATTACTTAGCTTGATTAATTAATTTTTGCAATTTTTGCATCAATAATTTTTTAAATACATCATGTTCCTAGTACAGGGTGTTCGCTTAGGCGAATGTTGTTGGGAGCATGTGAGCTATAACCCTTACTGGAGACTTTTATGTCCGTTACTATGCGCGAAATGCTGGAAGCTGGAGTTCACTTCGGCCATCAAACCCGTTACTGGAACCCAAAAATGGCACCATTCATTTTTGGCGATCGCAACAAAATCCATATCGTTAACTTAGAAAAAACATTGCCTTTGTTTGAAGATGCATTGAAGTATGTGCGTCAACTTTCAGCAAACAAGGGTCGCATTTTGTTCGTTGGTACAAAACGCCAAGCACGAGACATCATGCAAGAGGAAGCTGTTCGCTCAAACTGTGCATACGTTAACTATCGCTGGCTAGGCGGTATGTTGACTAACTTCAAAACAGTTAAACAATCGATCAAGCGTTTAACCGACTACGAAACAATGCTACAAGATGGTAGCTTGGAAAAATTCGGTAAAAAAGAAGCTTTAGGCTATAAACGCGAAGTTGAAAAACTTTCACGTTCTATCGGTGGCATTAAAGAAATGGGTGGCTTGCCTGATGCTATTTTCATCGTTGACGTTGGTCACGAAAGCGGCGCTGTGACAGAAGCAGCTAAGCTTGGTATTCCAGTGATTGGTGTTGTTGATACAAACAACTCACCTGAGGGCGTAACTTACGTTATCCCTGGTAACGATGACTCAAGCCGTGCTATTCGCTTGTACGCTCGTGGTATTGCTGATGCAGTGCTTGAGGGTCGCAATCAATTCATCGCTGAGATTGTTAAGTCTGCAGACGAAGAACCAGTTGCTGCTGCAGAAGCTGCAGCAGAGTAATACCCCGTCAAAAAGGGGCTTAGGCCCCTTTTTTTGTATCTAATACTTTTGAATGAAATGGCTTTTAAGTGAATCCACCCTTAAGCCAAGATGATATTTAAGGAGTTTTAAATGGCTGAAATTACCGCATCAATGGTAAAAGAATTACGTGAGCGTACTGATGCTCCGATGATGGATTGTAAAAAAGCGTTGTCAGAAGCTGACGGCGATATGGAACGTGCTGAAGAGATTCTACGTGTTCGTTTTGGTAACAAAGCAAGCAAAGCTGCTGGCCGTGTTGCTGCAGAAGGTACAGTTGGCGTTAGCATCAGTGCTGATGGCAAAACTGGCGCAATGATTGAAGTTAACTCTGAAACAGATTTCTGTGCAAAAAATGATGATTTCTTAGCTTATGTGCGTGAATTGGCTGTTGTTGTTGAAAAAAGCAATCCAGCAAATATTGAAGCGGTTGCAGCATTGCCTATGAATGGCAGCACTGCAGAAGATGTTCGTACACAATTGGTTGGTAAAATTGGTGAAAACATTACACCACGTCGTTTTGTTCGTTTAGCGGCGCAAGGCAAATTGGCTTCTTACGTTCACGGTAGCAAAATCGGCGTCATCGTTGACGTTGTTGGCGGTGATGACACACTTGGTAAAGATATCGCTATGCATATCGCAGCTGCAAAACCAAAATCACTGAATGCAAGCGGTGTTGACGCAGAATTGATTGAAGCTGAGCGTCGCGTTGCAATCGAAAAAGCAAAAGAAGCTGGCAAGCCAGATGCAATGCTTGAAAAAATCGCTGACGGTACTGTACAAAAATTCTTGAAAGAAGTGACTTTGTTAAGCCAAAACTTCGTTAAAGATGACAAAGTAACGATTGAACAGTTATTGAAATCTAAGGGCGCTTCAGTTGCTTCATTCACAATGTACACTGTGGGTGAGGGCATCGAAAAAGTAGTCACGGATTTCGCTGCTGAAGTAGCTGCTGCTGCTAAGTTGTAAAAAATAATTGCGCAGCGAATTTTTAGCTGCACAATGTTGTAAACTCGCAAAACGATGATATCCAAGGAGAGCTTGGCGTCATCGTTTTGCACAATAGAACAGGAGTTTTATACCGTGTCTGCACAAACGCCAAAATACAAACGCATCTTATTAAAACTTTCTGGCGAGGCCCTCATGGGTGATGATGCTTACGGCATCAATCGCGCCACCATCAATCGTATTGTTGGTGAAGTTAAAGAAGTCGTTGATTTAGGTGTGCAAGTCGCGGTAGTGATTGGTGGCGGCAATATTTTCCGTGGTGTTGCGCCAGCAGCAGAAGGCATGGACAGAGCAACTGCAGATTATATGGGTATGCTCGCTACCGTAATGAATGCCTTAGCGCTTCAAGATGCGATGAAACACATTGGCTTGGTCAGTCGCGTTCAATCAGCACTCAATATCGAACAAGTTGCAGAGCCTTATATTCGTGGTAAAGCCATTCGTTATTTGGAAGAAGGCCGGGTAGTGATTTTCGGTGCGGGGACAGGCAATCCATTCTTTACAACAGACACAGCCGCTGCCTTGCGTGGTCTTGAAATTAGTGCTGAGATTGTGATTAAGGCGACCAAAGTAGATGGTATCTACACGGATGATCCTAAAACAAATCCTGATGCGATGCGCTACACCACCGTTTCATTTGATGAAGCAATTGGTAAAAATCTAAAAGTGATGGATGCAACAGCTTTAACCCTGTGCCGCGACCAAAATCTCCCAATTTCAGTATTCAGTATATTCAAGCAAGGCGCATTGAAGCGTGTTGTGATGGGTGAAGATGAAGGTACTAAAGTCTTAGTTTGAAAATAATAGTTTTAGTGTGAAAATAATTTAACGCCTAAAAATAAGTATGACCAAACACTCTTAATTTATATTCAATTAAGTGATTAGCAAGGAGAAGTGAATGTTAGCGGAAGTAAGATCAAATGCAGAACAGAAAATGCAAAAGTCGCTAGAAGCGCTTAAAAACGATTTAGGTAAAGTACGAACTGGCCGAGCCCACACGGGCTTGTTAGACCATGTTATGGTTGAGTACTATGGCTCCATGGTTTCTGTTAACCAGGTAGCTAACGTAACATTGGGCGATGCACGTACAATTAATGTTCAGCCGTACGAGAAACCATTGATAGGCAAAGTTGAAAAAGCCATTCGTGATGCTGATTTGGGCTTAAATCCTGCAACCAATGGTGATTTGATTCGCGTACCAATGCCAATGTTGACAGAAGAGCGTCGCAGAGACTTGATTAAAGTTGTACGCACTGAGGGCGAAAATGCCAAAGTTGCGGTACGTAACATCCGACGCGATGCCAATGATGCTTTAAAAAAGCTAATTAAAGACAAAGAGATTAGTGAAGATGATGAACGTCGTGCACAAGACGAAATTCAAAAAATCACTGACAAAAGCGTCACTGAGATCGACAAGATGCTTCAGGTTAAAGAAACAGACTTAATGGCTGTTTAAACCATTTTTAATGCGCTTATTTATCATCTACATGGAGCTTTAATTGAGCATATTTTCTAGCTCAACAAGCGCTATCCCCGATACACTTGAAATTCCTCGCCATGTTGCCGTCATTATGGATGGCAATGGGCGTTGGGCAAAAAAACGCTTTTTACCTAGGGTTGCTGGACACAAGGTTGGCTCAGAAACAGTGCGCGGTATGATTCGGCAATGTGTTGATATTGGAGTTGAATATCTTACCTTGTTTGCTTTTAGTAGTGAAAATTGGCGTAGACCGCCTGAAGAAGTCAGTTTTTTAATGAGCTTATTTATGGAGGCTCTGAAAAAAGAGGTGATTAAACTGCATAAAAGCAATGTGCGCCTTGTCATGATTGGCAACAAAAGTGACTTTAATGAGTCGCTATCATATGAAATTACCGCCGCTGAGAAATTAACTGCAAGCAATACAGGATTAACGCTGACCATAGCAGCTAATTATGGTGGTCGCTGGGATGTGCTACAAGCAGTTAACGCCATGCATAAAGCCAATCCAAAGATGGCTGGAGCCTTCACAGAGGAGCATTTAAACCCCTACTTATCAATGCATTACGCCCCAGAACCTGACTTATTCATTCGAACTGGTGGAGAAAAACGAATTAGTAATTTTTTATTATGGCAACTTGCATACACTGAGCTTTATTTTACAGATACGCTATGGCCTGACTTTGATGACGATGCTTTTAAGCTCGCCATACAATCCTATCAACAACGGGAGCGTCGCTTTGGACGCACCAGTGAACAATTGGCTAACCCATAAATGCTTAAAACTCGCCTTATCACCTCATTAGTTCTTTTCTTAACCATTGGCGCTGCTTATATTTACTTGCCACCTTTATATTGGGCGCTTTTGGTACTAGCAGTCACTTCAATTGCCGCATGGGAATGGGCAGGGCTGTCCAAGCTTAACAAGCCTTTCAGCTTTATTTATAGTGGCTTTGTTTTGCTTTTGGGCTTGTTTGTCATTCTTTACACGCCACAATTAATGCAAATTGTCATCGTATGGGCAGTGCTAGCTTCAACGATATTCTGGCTTCTGATTGTTCCATTTTTATTAGCCTTTACACCTACCATTAATAATCGTTTCATCATGGCCGCTCTTGGTTTAATTGTCATTATCCCTTTTGGTTTAACGATGATTGCTTTACGTGAGATTAATCCACTATTGTTGGTTGTTTTTGCGATGACCGTTTGGATTGCAGATAGCGCCGCTTACTTTGCAGGAAAACGCTTTGGTAAACACAAGCTAGCGCCTAGCATTAGTCCAGGAAAAACATGGGAGGGCGTGCTTGGTGCATTCTTTGCTATTTCAATCTACGCCTCCTTACTTTCTTACCTAACGCATCAAAGTTATTGGTTTGTGCTCGTATTTTTAGGGGTGATGGCACTCAGCATCATGGGTGATTTATTTGAGTCAATGATTAAGCGCCAAGCGGATGTCAAAGATAGCAGTCATTTATTGCCTGGTCATGGCGGTGTTTTAGATCGAGTTGATGGCTTGACTTCAAGTCTTCCATTGGTCATGTTCTTGTTAACACTACCTATCTACTACAATTTATATTTGTATATTAAAGCAGTTGTGTTTCATGCCTAAATTGCAACAAGTCACCATACTCGGTGCAACAGGCACCATCGGTGTAAATACTTTAGATGTTATTTCACAACATCCTAATCGCTTTGCTGTCTTCGCTTTAACTGCTAATCAAAACGTTGATGCACTCTTTGATCAATGTCAAAAATTCAGCCCCCTATATGCTGTGATGTTAGAAGAGAAAGCAGCTGATCAGTTATCGCAAAAGCTTAAGCAATCTGGAAGCGCAACTGAAGTGCTTTGCGGGATGGCTGCTTTAGAGTTTGTTTCGGCACATGAAAAAGTTGATGCCGTCATGGCCGCCATTGTTGGTGCTGCCGGCTTAAAACCTGCCATTGCTGCAGCGAAGGCAGGTAAGCGTATTCTGCTGGCTAATAAAGAAACACTCGTCATGGCTGGTAGTTTATTTATGCAAGCCGTGGAGCAGGGCGGAGCAACGCTTTTGCCAATTGATAGCGAGCACAACGCAATATTCCAAGTCATGCCGCAGGACAAAGGTTCAAACCTTGCTGAGGGCGGTGTAAAGAAAATTCTTCTTACGGCCTCCGGTGGTCCGTTTCGCCAAGCAAGTGCTGAAGAACTCAAGCGAGTTACTTTAAAGCAGGCTTTAAATCATCCCAATTGGGTGATGGGGCCAAAAATTACCATTGATTCTGCTACCTTGATGAATAAGGGCTTGGAGGTGATTGAAGCTCGCTGGCTATTCAATGCATCGCCTGATCAAATTGAGGTGGTTGTTCACCCACAAAGCGTTATTCACTCTATGGTTGAGTATGTAGATGGCTCAGTGCTTGCTCAGCTGGGCAACCCTGATATGCGCACACCGATTGCTTATGCATTGGGCTATCCAGAACGACTGCAAAGCGGTGTAAGTTCTCTCGATTTATTCAAAATTGCACGTTTAGATTTTGAAGCGCCAGATACAAAAAAATTCCCATGTTTAAGATTAGCATTTGATGCATTAAATGCTGGAGGCAATGCAGCGGCCATCATGAACGCCGCGAATGAAGTCGCTGTTGAGGCATTCATCAAAGAAAAAATCAGCTTTACAGACATTCCTGTACTGATCGAGTCAGTTTTAGAAAATAGCAGCATCAAGCCAGTGAGCGATCTTGAAATGCTGGTCTCGTCTGATCTCGAAGCTCGTGATTCAGCGAATGCATGGATGGCGAAGGCAATATGATTACACTGGCTGCATTTGTCATTACCTTAGCGATTTTAATTGCGATTCACGAATATGGCCATTTTCAGATGGCGAGATGGTGTGGCGTAAAAGTTCTTAAATTTTCAATAGGATTTGGCCGTCCAATCTTTTCTAAGAAGTTCGGTCATGACCAAACGGAGTTTGTCCTTTCCGCTTTGCCTTTTGGTGGTTTTGTAAAAATGCTGGATGAACGCGAGTTGTCTGAGCATGAAAAGTCATTAATACATCCTGATGAATTAAATAGGGCATTCAATCGCCAATCAGTCTATAAACGCATTGCTATCGTTTCTGCAGGCCCATTAGCTAACTTATTACTTGCAGTTGTATTGTATTGGATACTGATGATGCAGGGCACTGTTGGCTTAAAGCCGGAAGTGGCAGATGTTGCTGATGGCACTGCCGCTAGCACTGCGCAAATTCATAAGGGTGACCGCATCCTCAATATCGCTGGTGAAGATGTAAAGTTATGGCAAGACATCCAATGGATATTAGTTCGGAATGTCTTTAAATCAGCATCAGTAGAGGTTCAAACCATTGATATTGATCAACAAAAGCACACTCGCCGCATTGATCTGACTGGCATTAACGAGTCCGATTTGAACGCTGACTTTTTAGCAAAACTTGGGCTAAAGCCCTCAAGACCAGTTGTTGAACCAATCATTGGCAGCGTCATTAAAAGTAGTGCGGCAGATAAGGCGGGGCTTCAGTCGGCTGACAAAATTTTAGCTGTCAATGGGACATTGATCACTGATTGGGAGTCCTTGGTCAATATTATTCAAGATAGCCCAAATAAGATGCTTAAACTAAGAATTGAGCGAAGCAATCAAATATTAATGCTTAGAGTGACACCTTCTAGCATTAACAAAAACGGTCAATTAATCGGTCAAATTGGTGCTGCGGTATTCATGGATGAAAATATGATGCGTGGTTATTTGATTACCAATCATCTTTCAACCCTAGAATCTCTGATGAAGGCTGTTCAAAAAACCTATGAAACATCAGCATTTAGCCTAAAAATGTTGGGCAATATGTTAACTGGGGACGTCTCAATTAAATCGATCAGTGGGCCAGTCACAATTGCAACCTATGCAGGCCAAAGCGCTAATTTAGGTTTGAATGCATTCATTGCCTTTTTGGCAGTCATTAGTATTAGTTTAGGCGTGTTAAATCTACTACCAATCCCTGTGTTGGATGGGGGACATTTGTTGTATTATATGGTTGAATTAGGGAAGGGTAGTCCAGTTTCTGAGCGGACAATGGAAATTGGCCAGCGCATTGGTTTAACAGTGTTGGGATTGTTAATGGTATGTGCTTTATATAATGATATTAATAGATTGATAGTGGGCTAAGCCTAATGATTTTAAAAGACAAACTATGTGCTAAGTTAAAGCAATTGCCAGTTATTGTGATTGGTTTATATGCTTCGAGTGCTTTTTCAATGGAGCCGTTTGTTGTTAAAGACATTCGTGTTGAAGGCATTCAGCGCACAGAAGCTGGCACTGTATTTAGCTACTTGCCTGTCAAAGTCGGTGAAACCATGGATGACGACAAGGCAACGCAGGCGATTAAAGCGCTTTACGGCACAGGCTTTTTTAAAGATGTCCGGGTCGAAGCTGATCAAGACGTTCTGGTCGTCACCATTCAAGAACGCTCCGCCATTGCACAGATTACCTTTAACGGTAACAAATCATTCCCTACGGATAAAATGAAAGAAGGGCTTAAGCAAATCGGCCTTTCTGAAGGCCTGATTTTTGATAAGTCTATGCTTGATCGAGCGGAGCAGGAAATTAAACGTCAATATCTTTCGCAAGGTAAATATGGCGCAAGTGTAAAAGCAAGCGTTAGTCCATTAGAGCGCAACCGTGTTAGCCTTCGCTTTGAAATTGAAGAAGGCGCTGTATCTAAAATCAGAAGCATTAATATTGTGGGTAACCAAGCCTTTACTGAAGAAGAATTGCATGAGCAATTCAAGCTCACAACACCTGACTGGCTGACTTGGTGGAATAAGAACGATCAATACTCAAAACAAAAATTAACAGCTGACTTAGAAACTTTACGTTCTTTCTACATGAATCAAGGTTATCTAGAGTTTAATATTGATTCCACCCAAGTTTCTATTTCTCCTGACAAGCGCGATATACATATTACGGCAAACATTACCGAAGGCGAAAAGTACACAGTCACTGGAATAAAAGTCGCTGGCGATACGATTATTCCAGAGGATGATTTACGTAAGTTAATTACTCTAAATACTGGTGAACCCTTTAATCGTCAGAAGATAACAAGCTCAAGCAAATCAATGAGTGATAGGCTTGGGAATGAAGGCTATGCTTTCGCCAATGTCAATGCGGTGCCTGAAGTCGATAAAGAAAATCATACAGTTGCCTTTACTTTTATGGTGGATCCAGGTCGTCGCGTTTACGTCCGTCGCATCAACTTAACTGGCAACACAAGAACACGCGATGAAGTGATTAGACGCGAAATGCGCCAAATGGAGTCATCGTGGTATGGCGCAGACAAAATTACGCGTTCTAAGCAACGTTTAGATCGCTTGCAGTATTTCTCTGACGTGAATCTAGAGACACCAGCTGTACCTGGCACATCGGATCAGGTTGACGTCAATGTAAAGGTGACTGAAAAATCAACAGGTAGCATTATGTTTGGTGCAGGCTTGTCTAGTTATGAAGGTATTGTGTTGGGTGTGACAGTCAATCAAAACAACTTCTTAGGTACAGGTAATCGAGTTGCTGCGCAGGTCAATACAGGTAAAGTAAACACTGTTTATTCACTTTCATACACAGATCCATACTTCACTCCTGATGGAATTAGTCGCACTTTTAATATCTATCGTCGTGATGTGGATACTACGAGCCTCGGTACAGGAACCTATAAAACCTCATCTTATGGTGGTGGAGTTTCATTTGGCATGCCGCTTAATGAGCGAGACTCAGTAAGTGCTGGGTTATCTTTTGATTACACCGATGTAACCCTTGATGCAAACAGTCCTAAACGATATAAGCTTTACTGTGGTTCTGATGCTAGTTTAGGTTGTGCTAACTACTCTTACATGTTGAATCTGGGTTGGGCGCACGACACTCGTGATAGCACGCTTTATCCAAGAGAAGGTGTTTTACAACGTCTTTCTGCGGAAATTGGTTTGCCAGGCTTGGATTTGGAATACTACAAGCTGGACTATAAGCACTCTTGGTATCAACCTATCAATAACTTCATGACTTTTATGCTTAATGGCGAGTTAGGTTATGGCGATACTTATGGGTCGAAAGAGTTTCCGTATTTCAAAAACTACTATGTTGGTGGTGTGAACTCCGTTCGTGGTTATGACACAAGTGCTATTGGTAAGTATGAGCCAGCAGACGGCACTAATGCTGGCTTCTTCACTGGTGGTACAAAGCGAGTTGTTGGTAATGCTGAAGTTTACTTCCCAGTGCCAGGCATGAAAGATTCAAGTCAATTACGTTTAAGCACTTTTGTTGATGCAGGTAACGTATACACAGCAGATCAAAGTGTTAACTTGGGTGATCTAAGATACTCAGCCGGTGCGGGCATTAGTTGGTATTCGCCTTTTGGCCCAATTAAATTGGTTTTTGCAAAAGCGTTAAATCCACAAACTACAGATAGAACACAAATGATCCAATTCCAAATGGGTTCACAGTTTTAATTATTAAGTTAGATATAAGGAGAGTTCAATTGAGTAAATTGTTAAGTCATTTATTAATCGCCGGCTTGTTTGTATTCGCGCTAAATACCAGTGCTTCTGAGCTTAAGATTGGTTACGTTCAAGTTGACAAAATCTTACAAGAAGCACCACAAACTGCTGAAAGCGGTAAGAAATTAGAAAAAGAGTTTAGTCCGCGCACGCAAGAGCTCGAGCGCTTGCAAAAACAAATTAAAGATATTGAAACATCTCTAGATAAAGATGCTTTGACAATGTCTGACACCGACAGAAAAAACAAAGAACGTGACTCAGCTAACCTTAAAATCGATTTTCAACGTAAACAACGTGAATTACGTGAAGACGTAAATCTTCGCAAAAATGAAGAGTTGGGCGCATTGCAAGATCGTATCAATAAAGCTGTCACAGCTGTTTCTGAGGCTGAAGGCTACGATTTAGTTGTGTACGGCGGCGTTGCATACGCAAACAAGAAAATTGATATTACAGACAAAGTGCTTAAATCGTTAGGTAAGAAATAATTAACCGCTGTTAAGGTTGGTTCGATTGTATGAGCATCACGCTAAAAGCATTGGTCGAAAAACTTGGCGGTGAGTTAATAGGAAATGATGTCGAAGTGAGTCGAGTTGCTTCAGTTGCAAACGCTGAGGCAGGTCACATCACTTTTATCACTGACAGCAAATATCGAAAAAATCTCTCCGATACAAAAGCTAGTGCAGTTATCTTGGCGGAAGAGAATAGAGCTTTTACCGATCTGCCAAGAATAGTGACGGATAACCCTTACGCTTATTTTGCTAAAGTATCGGCTTTTTTAACCCCCCAAATAAATGCTGTTTTGGGGGTGCATACCAGTTCAATAATAGGCGTAGAATCAAAAATATCAGCGACTTGCGCCGTGGGACCGAATGTAGTGATAGGCCATCAAGTAAGTTTGGCTGATGGGGTTGTGGTAGGAGCGGGTTGTTTTATCGGGGATAACGTCACCATTGGCAAAAATACCAAGTTACAACCCAATGTCACTATTTACTCGGACTCTTTAGTAGGCGCTAATTGCAATATTGCCGCTGGTGCAGTCATTGGTGCTGATGGCTTTGGATATGCAAATCAAGATGGCACTTGGGTAAAAATACCTCAAGTCGGACGCGTGGTAATTGCTGACGATGTAGACGTTGGCGCAAATACAACGATTGACCGTGGTGCGCTTGATGATACGGTAATTGAAAAGGGCGTTAAGCTCGATAACCTTATTCAGATTGGCCATAACTGTATTATTGGGGCGCATACAGTCATTGCCGGCTGTGTTGGGATTGCAGGCAGTGCAAGAATAGGAAAGCGCTGCCGTATTGGTGGTGCCGCGATGATATTAGGTCATCTAGAAATTGCTGATGATGTGACCATATCGCCAGGAAGTATGATTACAAGGTCATTAAAAAAATCAGATACATACACAGCATTAATGCCATTTCAAAGGCATGAAGATTGGTTAAAAACAGCAGCAAGTCTGCGGCATTTAACTGAAATAAATGAAAAACTAAAAGCGCTAGAAAATACATTAGCGGCATTAAAATCAAAAGATTAATATTGAAAGATAAGGTAGAAGCATGACTGATAACGTAGATACAAGTATGGACATCCACCAAATATTGGATCATTTACCTCATCGTTATCCGTTCGTCCTCGTTGACCGTGTATTGTCACTCGAAGTTGGCAAAGAGATTACTGCAGTTAAGAATGTCAGCATCAATGAGCCATTTTTCCCTGGCCATTTTCCATATCATCCAGTGATGCCAGGTGTCTTAATTGTGGAGGCAATGGCGCAAGCAGCTGCGATTCTCTCATTCAAAACTATGGGTATCAAGCCAACGGATGATGCCGTTTATTATTTTGCAGGCATTGATAATGCGCGTTTCAAAAAACCTGTATCGCCAGGCGATCAAATTATCCTTAAAGTGAGCATTGATCGTATTTTACGTGGCATCTGGAAATACAAAGGCGTTGCACTGGTTGATGACGTTGTCGTTGCTGAGGCAGAGATGATGTGCATTCTTAAAGAAATCGCGTAAGACATTTAAAATGGCATGTTCAAACATTCACTCAACCGCAATTGTTGATGCAAAAGCGGAGCTTGCGGATGACGTTACAATCGGCCCTTATTCGGTTATTGGACCAGATGTAAAAATTGATACCGGCTCCAGTATTGGCTCGCATGTGGTGGTGACAGGTCACACAACCATTGGTAAACACAACCAAATTTTTCAATTCTCGTCATTGGGTGAAGCCCCTCAGGATAAAAAGTATAAAGGCGAACCTACCAAGCTAGAAATAGGTGATCACAACACCATTCGTGAGTTTTGTACTTTCAATCGAGGAACTAGCCAAGATAAAGGGCTTACTAAAATTGGGAATCATAATTGGATTATGGCATATGTCCATATTGCTCACGATTGTTACGTTCACAACAACACCATTCTAGCTAACAATTCGTCATTGGCAGGGCATGTGGTGATGGATGACTATGCAATTCTTGGTGGATTTACTTTGGTTCACCAATTCTGCAAAATTGGCCAGCATGTCATTACAGCGGTTGGTTCAGTGGTATTTAAAGACATCCCCCCTTATGTAACAGCCTCAGGCTATGATGCAAACCCCCACGGCATTAACGCTGAAGGCCTTAAACGCAGAGGCTTCTCTGCTGACAGCATCACCAATATTAAGCGCGCTTACAAGACCTTATATCGTCAAAGTTTAACTTTGGATGAGGCAAAGGTTGCGCTTACACAGCAGGCCTTAACCGCGCCTGAATTGACTCTGCTTGTGGAGTTTTTAAACCAATCTACTCGCGGCATCATTCGTTAACTAAGGCTTTTGCATGGCGCTAATCGTCGGTATTGTTGCAGGTGAAGCTTCAGGTGACTTGCTCGGCAGTCGTTTAATCCGCGCATTAAAAAAGCATAGGCCAGACATTGAGTTTGTGGGTATTGCTGGGCCCAAGATGATGGCTGAAGGGGCAAAATCATTCTATTCCATGGATAGACTTTCACTTCATGGTTATGGCTTTGATGTTTTAAAGCAAATTCCAAGCTTGTTTAGGATGCGTAAGCAACTTGGTGATTATTTCATCACAAATCCCCCGAATGTTTTTATTGGTATTGATGCACCAGATTTCAATTTTTCATTAGAGAAAAGACTTAAGAAAAAAGGGATTACTACTATTCATTACGTCAGTCCATCCATTTGGGCTTGGCGTAAAGGCCGTATGGGTAAAATCAAACGCGCCGTTAATCAAATCCTCACCTTATTTCCTTTTGAGCCTGCCTTGTATAAGGCTGCTGGCGTGAAAGCGACTTATGTTGGCCATCCTTTAGCTGATGAAATACCCCTCTATCCTGATGTACAAGAAGCAAGGAGTGCGTTAAACCTGGCTAAATCACCTTTAATTATTGCTATGCTGCCCGGCAGTCGAGTAGGTGAGGTAACACAACTGGCTGAGCTGTATGTAAAAACTGCAAAAAAAATTAGCATGGTTCAGCCTGAGGCTTTATTCTTAGTGCCGCTTATTACACGGGAAACCCGCATTATTTTTGAAAAAGCGCTATATGCCAGTATTAATGCTGCACCCGAAAAACATCATCCCAACTTTAAGATTATTTTTGGGCACGCTCACATGGCGATGCAAGCGGCAGACCTGGTTGTTGTTGCTTCTGGAACAGCAACACTTGAAGCAGCATTATTAAAACGCCCCATGGTAATTACATACCGAATGCCTTGGCTTAGCTGGCAAATTCTTAAGCGTTTGAATTATTTGCCTTACGTTGGATTGCCTAACATTTTAGCTGGACGATTTGTTGTGCCAGAGTTGCTCCAAGATGATGCTAATCCAAATAAGTTAGCCGAAACTATTTTAAACATAGTCAACAACAAGGCACTCCTGAATGACATTCGTGCGGAGTTCACAAGCATGCACGAACTGCTTCGTCAAAACAATGAAGATAAAGCTGCGCAAGCTGTCTTGGAACACCTTTCATGACCAAACCATTAATTTGCGGGGTAGATGAGGCAGGTAGAGGGCCATTGGCTGGTGCAGTGTTCGCTGCTGCCGTCATTCTTGATCCTTCTAGACCAATTGCTGGATTAGCTGACTCCAAAAAATTATCAGAAAAGAAACGGGATGCTTTGGTTATTGAAATCAAAGAACATGCATTAGAATGGGCAATTGCCAGCAGCAGCGTAGAAGAGATTGATGAGATTAATATTCTGCAGGCTAGCCTATTAGCCATGAAAAGAGCTGTCGAGTCTTTAGGTGTTGTACCAACCGAAGTTTTGATCGATGGTTTGCATTGTCCTAGTTTGCCAATGGCAATGCGCGCTATTGTTCAAGGTGATAGCAAAGAAGCTACTAT
>Ga0114960_10001064_pt1 | contig 22498 bp, 24 predicted proteins | sample C_130625_MF_Meta_FD_92637 | JGI IMG/M metagenome (GOLD analysis project Ga0114960, IMG submission 92637) | Freshwater microbial communities from Lake Croche, Canada to study carbon cycling - C_130625_MF_MetaG | ecosystem: Environmental > Aquatic > Freshwater > Lake | place: Lake Croche, Canada... | reverse complement strand
CTCAGCGCCGCTTCTTCAAGCGACACGATGGATTTGAAGCTCATTTCGTTTTCTAGTCTTTTGATGTGCGCCTGAGTGACAGGCTTATCAATCTTAAGCGTAAGCCACTCTTTAAACCCTTTTGGGTTTTTTGCCAATTGCTTCATTAAGTTGCTAACCTTAATGATACAGTTGGTAAACCGCTCTGCGGCAGAGGCCGACAACTCTCCGTGACTGAGCGCCAGTGAGGAGGTCATCTGTCCCCACATATGCGTATGGAGCTCGATCCTATCGAGCTCAAGTTTTTTTTCTATTTCTTTCTGGCTTTTTTCCATCTGGAAAAACCCCTTTGTCACCTTTCTATAATGACGTTGTTTTACGAATCGAGGCAATTTCGCAAAACTCTATATAGTAATCTTATTCTAGTTTTAGAATAAATTCTTACGAACTTATAAGACAACAGCAGCAGTTGACCTTTAGATTACTACTTAGAGAAAAGTAGTGGGAGCGGTGGGATTCGAACCCACAACCAACGAATTCAGGTTTGTGGATATTTATATCCTCCCTGGACTATATCATCATCCTTCTGCATAGAGTTAGGATGTCGGGCGCTAATGTGGTTATTAAGAGGGTTAAACCTCTCCACTAGTCTCTGCACCTTCTAGAGGTATACCTCTAGCTTGGCTCAGTGTTGCCTTATTAATACCATAAGCTTTTAACCACTTTCTAATAGCGTTGTCACTAACACCATACTTTATACCTATTTTGGTATACGGTAGGGTTTTAATGTCTATTAATAGCTGGTTTAAACTTGGACGTTCGACTTTTCGATTAGAAATCTGTGCATGTTCTTCGCAACAATAACCAACTTGGCGTTGTTGCAGAATCATATAACACACCTTACAGTAATCTAAAGTTTCACGAATCTTTGGTAAGAACTTAGGGTTCACTGAATTCACCCAATTCTCTCTGAGCTTCTCAGCACCAGGAGCACCTTTTGCTATCCAAGCGTGTAGTTTGCCATGTTGATTTTTTTCGATAACTAACAAGTTTTCTTGTGAATTATTTTGTCGATTTCCATCTAGATGGTGAACTATTTCTGAATCCGAAATTGCCCTTCCAAGAAATTGCCCAGCAATTACAATGTGTTCATAAATATAACCGTTCCAATTAGCACTTTTCATTGCGCTAGGATGTTCAGGTCTATGTATTACTCTGTAATCGTTAAGTATTCTTGGCTTTTTATATTTAGTATTACTCATACCAAACTTTAGCATATTCGAACCTGCTTGTCAAGTGTCGATGAGTTCGCTGCTCTAACCCTTGAGCTACACTCCCGTTAGTTACTAACACTAACGTAAAATTTGTCTCTAGTTTATTTATCCTCGAAAGAAACAATGCTTGTCTATACAAAAAGCAATTCGAGGTCATTTTATTTTTTACTAGGGAAATGTATTTCGTAGCCCCTAGATAAGCACTATAAAAATATAGCGATTATCGAACAATACGTAGTTCGATACGTAGAAAATGTCCGGTACTGCAGTTAGCTGCCGGATCAGCTTTTTTTTGTTTTTATTTTGGCCTGTCTAAGCAGAACCCAGAAATTATCTTTCTGGAATTATACTTAGATGGCCAGTTTTGGATCACAATGTTTGTGTCCCTAATCCACCCGCCACCACTTATCTTCTTGAAGGCGGCGCAGTTCCATTCGGGTCCTGTTAGCTCCTTTATTCGGCTTTCCGCCCACCAAGCATACGCTTGATACTGCAAGCCGTTTCTCCGGCACTTAATGACTCCTGCGCCTGCAGGAATAGTAATGCCGCCAACAGTCATTTCTTTCTTTGTTTTCATTGTTTTCATTGTTTTGTTTTTTTCTGCAGTTGATTTTACAAAGGATCAATAACCTTAAGAATACATATGTATCTACTCAATATATTATGGCCCACCTTTTGCACGAACCGACTATTTCATTTTATTTTTGAAATAGTCTTCCATGCCTCGACTGACCACACTTCCCATTGTGAAGTGTGCTTGTTGTCTAACAGATATGCTGAAAGTGGATACGTTAACCAACTCATGTTGATCAAGTTTTCATTTTCTGCATTAGGAACAGTCAGTTGTGTAGCTTCTTCCGGCGTTACTTGACATGTGTAAAGCATACCTAAGTGTACTTTACTTATCATGTCTTCTCCAGGAACATAGATATAGTCGTGCAACGTAAAAGAACTAGCTTTCTGTAAGTTTTCTGGCAAACTCACTTCTTCAATCTGTTCCCGAATCAATCCAGAGATATATCTAGAACTATCTATATCGGAAGAGTTGACGTGTCCTCCAAAGCCAATGCTTCGTTTTGACACTAGTCTTGGATCTCCTCCTTTGCTCCTTGTGTAATTCAATACGTGAGTAATTGAATTAGTTAAGAGAGATCTTTGAATATAGACCACATAAGGAATGATTTGAATCAATCCCTCCTTATATTCACATTCGCTTCTTTCTACATAACAATCAGGATTTTCTGACTGTATTGTAATTAGCCTAGACAAGCTATCTAGCACTAAAGAAGAATTGTAAATACTACTATCTCTGTCTTTTTCTGGAATAACACCTACAGCTAAGATGTCTTCCTTCTTGATGCAAAGAACCTTTTCTGTTGTCATCTTGTAAAGAAGTAGGTGATTACTCCGCAAATCACAGCACTAATGGTTCCTACAATTAGGACAACTTTTACCCAGAAGGCTTCCTTGTCTCTTTTGAACTTTTGCTTACTGACCATCAGTAGTCGGTGCTGATGCATTCTGTCTGCTGCTGCGTCTCGAAAGACGGGATATGGATTTTTCATATTAGTTATTGGTTAGTTGTTTGCGTTGTCAGGCAAAGCTGGGCAAACCCGATGAATCCATCGTTCGTTTCCGTCATACGATTCCCGCTCTGACCAGGTACCATCCGCATACCAGATCGTTCCGTAAATTTCTTGGTACCCAAACCCATTGTCGTACTGGAAATCAAGAAGAGGCAAAACGTCTTCAAGTTTTCCTTGGATAGTTTTTGGGACCCAAGACAGAGGGCTTTGCTCGGGGTCGTTTAGGTCGTCAATATCCCTGTCAAACTCCATGCTGACAATTTCAATATCTACATAAATTACCTTGCGGCCTTCGATGTGTTTAACGATTTCTTCTTTAGCGTTTTTCATTTTGTTTGTTTAGTTGGTTGTTTGTTGGTTGGTTGGTTGGTTGGTTGTTTTGGCTAATATCTAAAAAAAAAGGGCATACATACACTGACAGACCTTTTCTATATCGCTTCACTTAGGTGAGGTGTTCTATAGTAGTATTAAAAATAAACAATAAAGTTTACTTGAAATAAAATACAAGAACACCTCACCTAAGTGAAGTGACGTAATCATATCTTAAAGATATGAAGGAGCAGTTTTCGTCATGCTTAGGACGGGTGGGCCAGATGGGCCAGACCTTAAGTAGAATAGATATAATTCTACTCAATATATTATGGCCCACTTTTGATCAAAAGCGACCTTTTGAAATAGAAGCTAATAGCTAAAAAAAAGAAACACTAAAGAATAAACAAACACCAATGGGGATAGAACCATTGCTGTCTTTTAGGTGGACTACATTTACTCCGTAGTAAATGTCCGAGGTATTTGTTTAGTTTATTTGAGAAACTTCAATTTGTAGATAGTGGTATCGAGTAATGCAGCAATCTCGTCGATCATGTTCTGGAGCTCTGAGTCTTGGGGTAGATGTTTGCGAGCAACTTTCACATACTCACTCAGGCTACTGAGGTATTCCAATGGTGCTGCAGGCAAGTCGTATGTTGGTTGGTAATTCGTAATGATACCGTACTTACCCTGATACGCCTCTACCAGACCATCAACCAAATCCCCGACTTCGTCATAGTAACTACCAAGTGCTGTATGCTCTGCAAATGAAAGGGATTGAAGATGGAGGATGTGGGCGTTCGTTACAGAGTGAAGCAACGTGAGAAAGAAGTGTTGGGGGATTCCGTTTGCTTGTTCTTCCTGCGGCTTTGCGGGGGTAATCATAGCGGCTTTTTTCCTTGCATATAAATTGCCTAATAATGAGAAGGGTGATTTAATTTTATTGTTCATACAGACATACTATATTATGAAAAAATATTGGTATCAACACTTTAATGCGAATGTTCAATAAATGTCATTATATAAGAGTGCTAATAGCTAAAAAAAAGAAACACTAAAGAATAAACAAACACCAATGGGAATAGAACCCATTGGTGTTTGTCCTAATGCACTGTGCCGCATCCTCCTATTGCTAGCAGGAAGATGTACAAGCCCCCGCTGGTGGGGGCAAACTTACACGGGGCTAACCGTTATGGATTTTGATCGCGGTGCCGTCCCGTATTTGGCACCGACCCATGACGCCACCTGGGTGCCATGTCCAGATGATTTCCGGCAGGCTGCCGGTTTCGTCGGGGCCGAGTATGACCGTTAGGTCATTGGCCCCGATGTTCATTGCCTCCGACGCTGGGGTATCAATGAACAGCTCGTAGCCGTGCGCTCCCTTCCTGACGCGCACGGTGTCGAGGAGGTTGTCTGGGACCAAGTTGCCAATCGGCATAGCCCCGAGTTTTCCTCTGAGGGCCGGGGCGTGACCCCTGTAGTATTTGCAGCCTGGGGCCGCATCTGCTACAGGGGTGAACTTCTCCAGCTCCATTTCTGGGGGTAAGATTTCCAAACCGAATTCGGTCGTTGAGCCTCGAGTTCGCGGCCCTTCTAAGGAGGCCGCATGCCCCGCAAGTGCGGGGACGGTTTCCATGGTGTGGAGGAGGGTGAGGATGGCTTGAATGGTGATGGTGTCGTTGGTCATAACTATTTGTCTAATACTAGGAAGACAGTCCTAGCCGCTGATTGTCTTTAAGAAAGGTGACAACAACCTAAGTAGAATACATATTATTACATAGGTAATACATATGATCCTACTTAATATATTATGGCCCATATATAGTAAAAAACGACTTACCTGTATAAGAGTGCTGATAGCTAAAAAAAAAGAAACACTAAAGAATGTAGAATAAACAAACACCAATGGGGATAGAACCCATTGGTGTTTGCGAACTGTACTACACCGATGACCCCCGCCGCCTCTACACTACCACCCACACCTCATTTGCCCCTTCCCCCTCCGCCTTCTCCATCGCCTCCTCCGCCTTACCCAACGACTCCTCCGCCTTCTCCATCGCCTCCGCCCACAGGCGGCGGCTTTCCCAGAGGCGGGTGAACTGGGCTACCATCATTTTTTTTCCGATGTGTGGGGGGATGAGACCATCGGCGATCTCCTCCTTAATCTCCCCCATCACAATCTCTTCCACCTCGTTGGAGTCACTGGCCCAACCGGCCTTTTTTACTGCCTCCGCCGCCTCCGCCACCAATTCCACCAGGAATTGGTAAGCCTTCTTCATCTCCGCCACTTCGGCCTTGGCCTGGCTTGACAGCCAGGGAACAAACATGAAGTTGTTTGTTCCCTTCCTCTTGGTCGCCAGCTCCGCCCGCACCGCACTTAACCGCGTTGTTAACTTTTCCATACTGCAGGATCCTATGGGTATGACTTTTCTAATTAAATGCATACAGGGTTAAACCTCATAGGTAAGGTGGGTAATACTTATAGATCTACTTAATATATTATGGCCCACTTTTCACTAAAAGCGACCTACTTATATAAGAGTGCTAATAGCTAAAAAAAAAGAATAGAGAAGAATGAAGAGCGACAGCAAGGGTTGCCCCCTACTGTCGCTCTTACTTCTATTTGGGAATTACCCCTTCGGCTTTCGCCTGGGCCCATTAGGCCCAACCTTTTACGTGAAGGCTACCGATGGGAGGTGGCTCCCCTAGGCTCCGTGAGCGGCTACTAGGTAGTTCCCACGCGCATCCCCGTATTTCACTTTCGTGAATACGTGAAGGACAGCATGGTCTACTACCAAGTAGGCCCAGATTGCCATGGGGCCGGTCAGGACAACCTCACCACGCTCCTCGACGGGAACGGCATTTACCATCTTATTGGCGTTACGGCCAACAATGTTAATTGCCTCCTGAGTTGGAGTTGTGAGGTTGAGACGGCCTGCCACCTCTTCAATAGCGCAACCCTCATAAAGAGCTGCGTTATTAAGAGACATATCAATGATCATTGACATGTGGCACAGCGGTTTATTCCCAGAACTTCGATTGAGGTTTATTCTCAATCTTATATCCGGTATTATCCACTGTGTCTCTGTCATTCTGATACGCAAGAATGACGGGCTGCGGTTGGCTTTAAGAAAGGTGACAACAACCTAAGTAGAATACATATGTATCTACTCAATATATTATGGCCCACTTTTGGCTAAAAGCGACCTTTTAAAATAAGAGTATATAGAAGTGCTGATAGCTAAAAAAAAGAAGCAGCAGGGGGCAAACGCCCCCTACTGCTTTTATTGTTAATCCGGTTATAACTGCCGGACGCAGGTTGGGGATTATTCCCCTGGGTTGTTTAGCGCTTAAGAACCTTTGCTATCAGGGTCTCAAGCTCCACTTCAAACTTAACCTCGCGGTCAAGTTTGACTGTCTCCTTTACCGCCGCGTCCCAAGCCGCAGTGGGAGTGCGGTGCTCTATGTACTGCCCCCACCCCGCTGACTCTGTTGGGGTGGAGCTCCAATGAGACTCCGTTGTGTGGGTGGCAATCCCACTTTTCCGGGCGTATTCTGCCATGTGGTTTCCCACATCGTACCCCCGGTACTCTAGGAGCTTTGATTCGACGGAACTTAGTTCCATCTCCTCCTCGGAAGGCGAGGCCCAGTTGCAGTCTGGGTTTTCGAACTCGGCCACGAATGGCGTTGCCGCCCTGTCCAGCCCGAGGGTGGCCATGACAGCCCGGAAGGCCGCGACGTTGGCGGCGCGAGTGGCATTGGCCTTTGCAAACCTCGCCTCCCAGGCTCGCTTTTCGAAGTCCTTGCGGACTTGATCAGCTTCCGCAAGGATGGCGGCGTATGGGAGCATCAGCTCTTCCATCCGCTCCGCATAATGCGGAGGAAGGGCGCGACTGATGTCGCACCCTTGGGTGATGAACCGGGGACGGAGGGGGGAAGAGTGCTTTCCTTCCGCCGCCGCTGCCACCACTGCCGCCACCGCCTCTGGCAGAGCCGCCTCCCATGCGGCCATCTGCGCGGGGGCCCTCTTAACCCCCCGCTCGATGTATTCCAACTGCCGCTTTTTTGAAGCGACTTCTTCCGCCTCGCGGCGGACTTTTGCGGCGGCGGCGGCGGCGCGGGATGCCTCCTCTTTCTCCACCATCTCCACTGGCCCCCAATAGGAGGCAGTCAGCCCTTTCGGGCCGACCTCAACAATGGCCCCAACCACACTCCCTTGCGGGAGCTGCTTGGGCTGGGGACGGGAGCGGCGAGTCTCCTGCCACTCCAACCCCCAGCCTTTACTGACGTGAAGGAAGACCTGTCTTCCTTCGCGGTCTTCGCCAAACCCAAACCCCTTAGGGAATGGATATGGGGTTGTAAGTTTTAATTCCATAAAAAGGAATCCGCTATGGGTATGACTTTTCTAATAAAGGCATACAGGGTTAAACCTCATAGGGAAGGTAAGTGGATAATATCCTACTTAATATATTATGGCCCATATATGATCAAAAGCGACCTACTTATATAAGAGTGCTAATAGCTAAAAAAAAAGAATAGAGAAGAATGAAGAGCGACAGCAAGGGTTACCCCCTACTGCCGCTCTTTGCTTCTATTTTGGATTTGGATTGTCGTATCTGCGACCCGTCCGGTCGCAGAAAAACATCCACTCCAGGGCAAGTCCGGCTTGCTCTGGTTCGCTCTGGGGGTTGTTCATGACTTTCCTCCAGGCACTGACTGCCTGGATTTTTTCCGCCTTCGAACGGAAGCTCTTTTTTTTCATATATGAATTGAAGCAAACGACTCTTAAGAGTTGTTCCACCCAGAGCCGGTGAGTGGTTGTCCATTGACATCCACATACTTCAACTTCCCCGCGTCCCATACCCCCGTGGAGTTGATGATATTCAACGCGTCTGGGTAGACGCTCCGCGCTGGGGAGATCCAAGCCCACTCGGTCATGGGGAGTTTTTCCCCTCTGAAATTTCGACGGGAAAGTTGCCACGGGGCCGTTGTTTTGGGGAGAGTCTTTTTCCACTTCATCTTGACGAGGGTAAGTGTGATGGCGATCAAGTTTTTCATTAGTTTTTTCTAATACTAGGAAAACAGTCCTAGACGCTGGTTGGCTTTAAGAAAGGTGACAACAACCTAAAAAGAATACATATGTATTACATGGGTAATACATATGATCCTACTTAATATATTATGGCCCATATATAGTCAAAAACGCCTTATTTATATAAGAGTGCTGATAGCTAAAAAAAAAGCAAGCAGAGGGGGAAGGGGCAACATGCCCCTTCCCCATGCTATAGCTATTCCCGACCGGGCCGAGGGGCTGGGGTTGGGGCTGGGGCCAGCTCCTTCTTGGGAGCATCAGCAGCCGCTTTCGCGGCTGCCTCCTCTGCCGCCTGCTCCGCCGCCTTCTTTTGCGACCACGCGACCGCTTGCCGCCACAGGCCGCCCCATTGGGCGGCAGCGGCGTCCCGCGCCTCCCGCCACTCCTTGGCGGCTAAGGCTTTGGCGGCGGCGGAGGCCGCCTGCTGGGCCTTGCTGGCTTCCCAGCCAGCATCCAAGGCTTTTTCCACCGATCCCGACACCGCATCCGCAGGCACCACCACCGGCACCACCGGCATCGGCATCGGCACCGCCTCCACCGCCGACCTCGCGGCTTCCTTCACCGCCTCTACCGCCGCTGCCGCTGCCGCCTTATAGGCGGTTGCGGCGGAGTTGGCGGAGGCCAACTCCGACTCAAGGCGACTTGCCTTGAGGACCAACAGGCAGCACCACACCGACAAAAACACCACCACCACCACCGACACCGCACCGCTAAATACATTTTTCATTTTGGTTTGTTTTTAAGTGTTGACTAAACTCTATACATAGATCGGTTCTACATATCAGAGTTAGTAAGATAGCTATATCCTACTCAATATATTATGGCCCATATATAGGTAAAAGCGACCTGATTAGTACAAACAAAAATCCCAGTCTTTTAAGGACTGGGATCGTTGCCTATTTTACTAGGGAAGAATAGTAATTTATTAAATTACCACCTGGACTGCAAATAAAGTGCAGCTCCGCTTGAAGGAACCGTAACTGTTGTTTCTCCAATATTGCCAGCAGTTCCCTTTACGACAACAGGAGAGGTAATGGTAAGTGAGCCAGAACCAGAAAACAAAATATTACCAACTGTAGAAAAAGGAACTACTGGAAGTCCAATCACATTACCAAAACCAATAGTAATAGTGTCTGCTGCGCCATTAGTCACCCAGCCTAAGCCAGAAATGCCAGAGATAGTTTTAAATGCCTTAGCTCCAACAATAGGACTAGCACCAGTTACCGTTGCTGAAACAACAATAACCTCATTCATTGCTTTTCCATTAAGATCGGTGCCCGTAATAGTAATGCTTGCAGGTGTATCTCCAGCGAGAGCTACTGTAGTAGCAATACTAACATTTCTAGGAACTAGAAGAGTAAGGACGCCATTAGCAAGAACATCACCAGCATTTGCAACAACTGCAGCAATTGTATAAGCGCCGTTTTTCTCTGCACCAGAATACAAAGAGTCAGCAACGCTAGATGCAGTAATAGGAGAACCTAAACTCAGCAATCGATAAACATCAGGAGCACTAACCGTCTGAGGAATGTTAAGAATAGAACTAGGCTTGAACGAAAAGATAGCACCACCAGTCACCTGGTTGTCTTTGCCAGTGAATTTTTCATTCTGTGCCGCAAACAAAGAGGCAGTCAGAGCGCTAGTAGTCAAAATAGTAAATAGGAGTTTCTTCATATGTTTTTAAATGATAGTTGATATTTTTGAGTTTGTCACTAGAAAAAGATAACTTTTTTCAGCTAGCCAATTTCTACAAGTCCAGGCTTGCCATTCTCAGAAGGAGCATAAGCATATAGTTTGCCAGAAACGCCAAGAATTTGTTTTAACGATTCTACCTTATCCTTTGGCATTCCTACTATATAAGACTGAGCTTGTTTGACAATAGGTGCCATTCTAGAATTCTCTTGGCACTTCCTACATGATCCATTCAATACCATTGTCTTGATATTGTTTATTTGTTCAGTGAATTGACTCAATTCAGGAAGTAGTGAGGAAGCAGATCCATTCATCAGTATCTGTCTCATTCGATTTTGATCAAGTATCATATGTTAGATTATACTACAATAGCGAATACATGAGTAGTAGAAGAAGTTACAGTAGCTGCAGTTCTATGTACTAAGTAGCTTTGAACAAAGCCATTTGAGTTAGTAACACTTACTGTAGCTCTTACTGCATTATTAGCATTTCCGTTTAGTTTAATGCTTCTATTATCAGGATCTCCTAAATAGCTAGGAATTGCAATATACAAGTACTGACCAGCAGCCGCACCTACAGCAAACACTTTACTGACAGGTCTAGAGCTATTGGCTGGTTCTCTATTAGTTAAAAATTCTATAACTTGAGCACCAGTCAAGGTTGCTGACGTGCTAGTTCCCCAGTAGCGATCATTAGTATTTTCTGGAAAGCATACATATGATGTTGGAGCTAAAGATATAGAGATGTCATTAGCTAGACAGAGAGTTTTGAGTTGCTCTTCAATGTCTGTTATAGCTGAATTGAGTTCATCTAAATTCTCGAAGAACATATCTATAGAGTTTGTTCTATAGAATCCTGTAGTAGGAGTATCTAAGATGTCATTGATATCTGCCATGTTAGCTACAGAAGCTACACAATAAAATGCATCCTGATAATTAATGCCTCCAGCAGTTGCTAGAGTCTTTTGCATTACAAAAGGATAAATACTTAGAAGTGCACTTCCAGTAATAGTCATTTCTAGTTTGTAGCCGCGAAGAGAATCGAATGGATTTGACAGAGTTTCGTTAGAAACCTTCTTAGTCCAAGAAAGAGTAGAGAGGTTAGCCATATAGATTAGGGGAATTTAATAATTACAATTTTAATAACTGTATCAGCAACAATAGCAGTAATTGCCGAACCTGTAGAATTTATAAATTTTACTCTTACGTTTCCAGTATTGTATACATACGGAAACATAAACAAACCAGTTGGAACTGGAATAGAAAGAGTAGCAATAACAAAGTCTCCAACAGCAGCACCAGCCAATGCAATATTTGGAGTTTCTGTTGTTGTATTAGCTGTGCAGGAAGTGATATTTGACCCTGAAGTAAGAACTGTATATGAAGTAGTCTTTAAAACATTAGTAGCAAGATCTGCTGGAACTAAAGCTCGATAAGTAGGGGCAACGCTTCCTCCACTTGCTGGTCCAGCTAGAACTAAATTTGCAGCTTTGGCTGTTGCGGTTGCGGTACTTGCTGAGTTAAAGGCATTCCAATCTGCACTAGATAAATATCCAGAAGTTGATGTAGTGGCTTGTGCAAGGGTAAGTGTTGTTACGCTAGCAGCCATTCCTTTTGTTAAAGCGCCGCCTCCATTTACAACTAAATCATTTAATATTCCTCCAGTTGATGTTATTGTTTTCCCGTCTACATAAGCTTTTGTAGCAGCGTCTGTATCGTTGCTTGGGGCGACTAGTCCAGTTATTAAGTGATTGCCCATTGCAATAGCTCCTGTCATTGCTCCACCAGCTTTTGGCAATCTGTCATCTAAGGCGGTTTGTAATCCACTGGTATCTGATATTGCTAAATTAGCGCCAGCACCAAATAGAGGTTTTGTATTAAATGTCTGAGCATATGTCCATATATTACTAGCACCTAGTCTGCCATAATAGGTATTAGCACTGGCAAAGTTAACAGCTTTTGTATCACCTGGGTTAGTTCCTGTAACGGTTGGAACTGTTACTCCACCAGAGGCCGTTAGAGCTAGTGTTACAGTTGACGAAATCCCTCCAGTATTACAATTCAACAACAAGTAGGGATTTCCAATTGTTCCTGTAGAAGTTATATTAAATCCGCCCATAGCAACTGCTCCTCCAAAAGTAGTAGCTTTGAATACACATGCACCTGCGCCAGTAATACTCCATTGAGGAGTATCATAAGCTCCAGTGGTTCCTCCAAGTAAAGTTTGATTAAGTCCTATCCATACTTCATTTTTTGTACTTCCTCCTAGTAATACTAATGGACGACTATTCTCTGTTTGTTTAATTCCATAAACACCTGATGAAGTAGTTCCCATCAAAACACTACCAATAGTCAATGCGTTTGCGGTAAAAGTCGTACCGGAAAGAGGAGCTAAGGTTGCTCCACTTTTTACCCAAAAACTACCATCTGCAGCACCAGTGCTGACACCGCCAAACCCAGGAAGAAAATTAACAGGATCTATAAGATAGGGAGATTGTGATCCTAAACCTGCATATCCACTTGCATTACCTTTTCCAGAAGTAAGTTGATAACTACCTAGACTTAGTACTGCTTTAGAAAGTTCGAAATTTGGGCTGCTCATATTTTTGTATTGTATCTAAGTTTTGTGTTTTTCTCTATCTATTAATTTATTAAGTAACCGTTACTGTAAATTCGTATCTCCATTCCCATTTTTTGTAATAAGTATAACCAGGATTATTAGCAGGTTGAGGTCTGTTGTATGTGTATGTTCCACCTAGTGAACTTCCATTAATTTGCTTTAGCGTTGAAATATTATAGTCAACTACTGGAGTTGTTATTGTTCCACCATTATTGTCAGGTTGCTGCCAGAGTTGAGATGACCAGAGAGTAGTTGGACTACTTACAGCTGTAAGTCTATTTACAGTCCAGTCTCCCATTGGAATATCAGAAAGATCAGGATAGGTTGTTGTTAATGTTGTAGGTGCTGTCGCAAGTGTGTAATGATAATAATCGTTTTTTTTAACTCTTTCTATATTTAAATTGCTAGGTATTGAGAAGTACCATCTAGCTAATGAAGCCTGAGGTACAAAACTAATATCACGCAAAGGAACTGATATGTTAAAAAGGTTTCCAAAGTGAGACCATAAATTTGGCGCATATGGATAAGGACTGTTGTAGATTTGATTACCAGTAGCAGGTGTAGTATTTACTGCATCAGAAACAGTATGGTTTGGAGATAGGTCATTATCGTGCTGAAATGGTTCTGATCTAAATACTACAAATTTGTTGTCTGGGATTGTCCACGGATTTGCTCCAGTTAAATCATTTCCGTTATTTGTAATACCTGCGATGAGGGCCGCTCTAGTAAATCTTTTAGATAAATTACCGTCTACTGCTTGAGTAGTAGTAACGACATTATCTTCAAAATCAGAATTGGGATTAGCAACACTAGGGTCAACAAAGGTTCCAGTTTCATCTAAATTCCCATTCTGGCTAGTTACAACTTCTGTATCTATATGAACAGTTAGTTCAAAATCAACTGAAGTTGGTCCAATGTTTATTCCATCATGCTCTAAGTCGTATATAAATCTTCTCATCTTTTATAGAATAGATCGTAAAATGTACCAGGAGTTCCTGATCTACTCCAGGCTTGAGAACCAGTTACATTGTTAGATGGGTTTGGAACTCCAGCTACAACATTAACTGTTCCTATTAACATATAAACAAGTTGGCTTGTAGACGACTGAGGTCCTGTTTCTGCAGTTATAGTTCTAGTGTTGCTTGTTGGATACCAATAAGCATAATTGGTGTCATAAGTTACATTAAAAGAACAATAGATATAATAAGTAGTATTATTAGTTGCTAAAGATAATGTATAAATGGGTACATCTCCACCATGCATATCTGCAGATGCTAGTTGATTAGCTACAGTTCCAGCAACAACTCGAATACTTGCTGGCGTTCCAGAAGTATATGATATTAACTTTAATGGATAGATAGAAGAAAAAGAAGGTTTAATACTTACGGTTCTATCTGCAGGTCCATCAAGATTAGTATTACATTTCCAGAACTTAAAAACATAAGTTAGTTCAGTATTATACGCCATGTTTCCAGCCTCTATGTTAGGCGCTACTTGAACTTCGTCATTAATAGTAGTTTTAGTTCCACCTACATTAAACCAATATATTTTACTATTTGCTACTACATTAGATACTTCTTCATATGCATCAGCATTTATTACACAAGGAGTTGTTCCATTAGTTCCATTAGTTCCATTAGTTCCATTAGCCGCAATTACCTGACTTCTATCTGGATCTGTAGCGTTACTGTCACTGCAATTCCAAAATTTAAATATATGCTGAGTAGTAGAACTGTAAGAACTGATTGTTCCTGATGTTGCTGGATTTTGTTCTGTCCCATTATAAGTAGTCTTAGTTCCTCCTTTGTTGTACCATTTTATATTTGCTCCATCTATATAAGCATCCGCTTCTGGAACACAGATATCAATATTACCAGACATTTTATAACTACATTCACTACTAGGATCTGAATCTAGTTTTATGTCTTTATTTATCGGTTTGTTTTGTCCATCTAACTTAACTGGTCTTACAGTAACAGTTGCCGATCCAGAAAAAGATGGAATACAAGGAGGCTTGAGTAGAGGAAACTCCAACTCGTAATTCTCAGGAACAATAATAGGAAGATCAAGAGGTTGGCACTCTTTTAGTAATGGAAGTTTAAAGTCGCAATCGTCGCTCATGAACAAGAAGGTAATAATCCAGAAGTATCTAAAGAGATAGTTACTGTATTTAGTGTTGATTGTATATTGATTCCTTTGCCAGCAATAAACTTTATATTGCCAGTATAGTTAGGGTTAGCTCCACTTATTGAATAGATGTATCCAGCGCAAGAGTTTTCTTGTTGGTATCCCTCATACTGACCCAACTCTCCTGCGCCAACAGATGCGCTTATTGATAGACTATTACCACTTTGCAAAACTTCTGTACTATATCCGCCTCTAATTACAATATCACCTTCTACTGACTCAATAGAGTTATCTGTATGCATTATTCTAATGCAGTCGATTTGTTGTCTATTTAGATTGATTATAGTAGAGCTTTCTAAGGGAGCTGTTTTATCAAAAATAATAAATGTAGAAAGCTTACTAGCGAACCCCGGTCCTATTGTTATTTCAATTCCAGCAAGAGGCGTAGATGAGTTTGGATCAACAAAAACTGCAGCAGCTTTGAAAGGAAGATTAAGGTTTTGACTAGAATGAACGTCAACTCTAGCAATTGCAGTATTTCCTAAAGTAAAAAAGAAAGATGAATATCCAGTAGGATTTATCCAAGGCGGGGTTGGCGATGAAACTGAGTATCCAGAAAAAGCAGACAAGAATATTCCACCTCCAGGCATATCTCTAGAAAATCCTCTAGCATCCAAGATGATGTTGTTAGCCCAAGTAGTAGATGGAACAGAATCTTCTCTTAGCGGATATGCTCGCTGAGCATTCTCTGTTAAAAACTCTATATATTCGTCAGTCATTTTGCTATAGAAAAGGTTAGAGTATTGCCAGAAGGTTCTATCTTAATTGACTGCCTTAGGTCTGTTGCATACTTTGGAGACTGATGACTGCCAGCTTGAATTCTAAACATTCCGTAACTGTCAGGCAAATTGTTGTTTATCTTTTTCAAGATAACTCCTGCTGGCGTTCTATTGCAGTTATCTAGTTCCAGTTCTTTTTCAGTTCTGTCTCCTATTGAATCTATTCTAATCGAATTGCTAGATTCTTTTACTATATTTATTCCTGGAGTCTCCACCAACACAACTCTTCCAGATACTACAGAACCATTAACTGTTATAGAGTTTAGTACATTTTCAGGATAGTAGAATACAGTAGAAGACTCAAAGGCTAGACTTCCTGTAGTAAAGTATTCTATCTGATTTCTTATCTTTTTGAATTCTGACTCTCCGTTTCTTCCAGCAACTATAGAACCAACAACAACTTCATATGAATTAGTAATACTAACTACTCCTCCAGACAACTTACTTTGTGAGAATGCAAAAGTTCCTAATCGAATAGTTCCTGAAACAACAACTCCAAGAAGTCCATCGTTATGTCTAGCTATAGAGGATATCTCTGGTATATCATATCCAAAAGGAACTCTTATCTGGCAATCTGCAAACAAACCTTCTGGAACAGTCCATCCAGATACAGATACGGCAGAACTAGACTCAGCAAATGGATACTTTGATGAGTCTCCTGCATTTTCCCATTCTGTAAAGTTACTCATATGTCTTAGTTAATAAAACTAGGAGGAAGTTTGCCGTTAGCATCTGGCAATGGTATGTCTGGACATAGATTCTTTTTAGGAACCAGATAGTAGGCTTCTAAGACATTAGAGAATAAAGAGGAAGTTATATCGATAAATACTACATTGATGTTTCCATTCGAATCCGGAACCGCAGTATTGATAGAAAGAATCGGAGGCCGTAAACACAAAGATTTATTAATTGTTTCATAGCATGCAGGTATAAATGATTCTGGATTGTCTAAAGAAAATGTTAAGTACGTTAGTTTCTCTCCATCAGAATCCCATCCATATGTTTCCGCTATTGATATTCCAGAGGGGGTTTCTATTGTTACATTACCACTTATTTTATTTGGAAACCTATTTGCTCTAATAGACTTTATAGGAAACGAAGTTAATCCAATTATACATCTAGCCTCAAGCACACAAGACAGACCAAAGCTATTAGTTCCTTGGTATTTACTTGCGAATTTAGAGAAGTCACTGTCGAAGAAAGATCCAAATGTAATTGTCCCTGCTACTCCACTACTAATTGGATCAAGGGCGATTGACCTTCTCGAAGATCTAGTGGTTGATAGTATAGATGCGGTGGCTAGGGTTTTGCCACTGCTGACTGACGACAATACTACAGTTAGCAACTTAGGCGTAATGCAGATAGCACTTACACATACTCCGTCTGTTTCATTTTCTGCAAAGATAAATACATCTACAATCAGGTTGTTTGGAATTTCAAACCCAGACGAAGAAGCTCTAGGAGAGTTCTCTTTTATCGGGAAGCTCCTAAGGTTGTTTCTAGATAACCATTCTGGCTGTTGAATAGGCATATGATTAGGTTATATCAAATTCCTTCTGGTATTCTTTTTGTTATAGCCAGAGATGACGAATCTCCACTTCCAGTAATGGTTGCAATTATTGAGTGTCCAAGAAAACTATACTGCAAGTCTTTACCTACAATAGCTATTGATCTAATCTTAATATGTCTATTGTCTATCCTAATGTCTTCGCCTGTAGTTAACTTAATTGCACACGAATCTCCACCTCTAAATTCTCTAAGATAGTTATTCTGAGTAGCGTCAGACTGAGATGGATAGCCAATCTGCAATACAGTTCCTTTACCATTGTCGATGTTAGTAGGAAATCTATCAGACCCTTGACCGTTTTTTAATTTAACTCTATCTGCCTTTTTCTCATTAACTGAACCTTCAAAAGAGTTGTTTCGTGTATCTGCTGTAAGATATAGTAAAGGCGAAGCGACAGACAGGTCAATAGAAAGAGGAAGATACTCATCAGAATCAAACAGAGTTACCGACATGTATGGATATAAAGAATAGTTGGAAATATTCTGAATAGTAAAAGTTATACTATTCTTGTCTACCATTATGTCTCTAGCAATAACTAGAGGAGTTTGCTTTGGACTTCTCTTGTTTGCTTTAATGTAGCTGTCTCCAATTCCATAAGCAATAGCGGCATCTAATTGAGTAGCGGCTATAGACTCGCACTGGCTTTGAATGTCATTAGCTCTTCTCTCCATTGACTTAGACATCCTTTGATATGACTCACAAGGACAACAAGGCATACAGTCGCTTTCTATCTGTAATGTATTCTCTATCTTTTGACCACCAGACATAGGAACTAGCACTCTTAAGCAGTCTTCCGCTGTTAGATTAACATTCCCATTAATGTCTGGGCCGACCCCATTGATTGTGCATAAGTGAACTGGAACTTCTTCTAAAGGAAGAGATCCAAGCCCAAGCCCATTACCAGCTTCTATTGTAATTGATCCATCGTTCTCTATCAGATATAGATTGTTAGATAACGATAAGGAGACATTGTATCCTCCATGAATTGATTGAGTAGTATCTTTAGGATAATTGCCATTTAACGGATCATTAACTCCATCAATTATTATTCTCCTCAAAGTAGCAGGCCCAGGCAGTAGGCAGGTTGGTTCTACAAGTCCTCCAGCTTTAGTTATAGTTATTGTCCAATTCCCTTCTCCTCCATTCCACGATGGTGAATCCCACAAGTCCCCTGTAGTAAAGATACATACCTTTTGACCACTTCCTATAACAGACTTTTTAGTATTCCTAGAAGAACCAGAATCTAATCTAGATATCTCTCCGTCTAGAATAACTCCAGCAGCATTAGAAAAAGTAAGTTTGTAACTGTCTGTATTTTGAGTGTATATAATTTCAGACAACCATGCTGTTGTTTCTTGGTCTCCAGTTATAAACAATCTAAGAGTTAAAATAAAACCCTTAGGAACAGCAGGAGACACTCCGTTAATTGACGCTCTAAACGGATAGTTTCTTTGGCTATTTTCTGAAAGGTATTCTTGTGTGTTTTGCACTTAGAGTATTGTTGTTGCTTATACTAAAGGAAATCTCTTCTTATTGCTATTTTTCTTTTTGCGACTTGTTGTTCTCTTTTTAACTTTTGTTATCTTATTCTTTTCTTTTTTCTTTATCTTGGCTCTCCTAGCTGCTCCTTTTTTAGTTACCTTAGCGTGGCATGGAACGCAAAGGGTTCTAATGTTATCTAGTTTAAAGTATTCAATTCTTCCTCTGCTCTCCCACAATGGTTTGATGTGATCTGCTTCCCAAGGAGTATTAGTAGAGTTGCATTTAACCTTGCACATCCTACAGACTTTCTTGTCTCTCCTGGCTACTGCCCTTCTCGCGTATCTGGGGCGTGTAATGATTAAGTACTCAGCTGCACAAGGTGGATGCCAAAGTCTCTCTTCGTTAACTTCCCCAGTATCTTTTAGTATCTGTAAACCACACCAACGACATGTTCCCCATGTCCGATTTTTCATGCTCTTTGGCAGAATAGGTTTTGCTCTCATTCATCTTCATATTTCCACTTATCTTCTGAGCTGTCAAATGGATCGTAGTTTGTTTTCCATTCTTCTCCTTCTCGATCTTTAGATGAATCAGGACTCAATGTGTCTGATGATTTTCTTATGTCAGCGTGACATCCTAAGCATCTATGCTTTGTCGATAAGACTGCTTCAATAACCCCAGTCCATACTTTTACCTTTATAGTTTCATCTTCTGGGAACGAATCTTCGCAACTATGGCAAATTACATTCTTAGTTGACATATATAAATAAGTTTATGGAAGACCAGAGACTAGGTTAACAATCATGGCTGTTTGATTACTTGTAACTGCTTGGATTTGACTTTTAACTATAGAAATTTGTTGCTCTAGATTAGTTTGAGTAAGAAGCAAACCCTGTAACTCTGTACATCCACAACAAGAAGAGGAACAAGTATCTTTAATATTAATACTGTTAGACCCTTCTGTCAGTTCTATACAGTCACTTTGTTCTAGTCTAAAATTTCCAGCAGCGTCTGGAGGAATTCCATTTATTGTCAAAATAGGAGGACCAAGTACCGATAGCTGATTACATTTATCAGCAGGAGTTAAATTAAGTCCATCAATAGCATCAATGATGATTACATCAGACGTTGTATCTGCATAACGAAGTCCGATGTTTCTTCCTGCTCTTAGCTTTAGCACTCCAGAAAATTGGCCAAGGGAGGTTGTTCCACTAAACATCTCTACATACTTTACCTGAGGAACTGAAATGAAAATACAATCAGCCTCAAACCTAGTAGATGCAGGCAAAAAATCAAACTGACCTACAACATTCCTTTTTGTATCATCAGTTCCTCCTATTGTAATAGATCCACTAACAGATAGATCAGATCCAGTTCCAACAATTGCGTATGCAGTGTTTTCTACATGAGATGCATTAGCAGTAATTGTGCATATGTCTCTACTGTCTCCAGTAGTTGTCTGATAAGATAGTACAACTGATATAGAATCAGGAACACTAATTAAGGCTGAGATATAAAAATAACCAGTAACGTAATCTGGTGTAGCGTTAACAGCAGCAGAAACAATTAAGCTATCTGGCAACTTGATTGAGCCTGTTGTATCTAGTCTAGTTCCAGACTGAGAAAGAGGAAACGCTCTAACTGAGTTAGCAGAAAGATACTCTGGAAAAATGAAATCTCCTGGCATTGTGTTATGGTGATTTAGTTATTTCCCAACGAACTCCAACGATACCAAAGTCTCCTTGATAATTGTCTACCCAAGTACTACCATCACTGGCTACTCTAGAAATTGTAACTGCAATTCTATCTTCGTCTTTAATGCTGTTTGAAATAAGATTGCTAGAAAAACTACTAGTTATATTAGTTGTAGTTATTAAAGTTCCTTGTATTTCAGTCAGAACTATCAAAGGCGAATATCCACTAGGTAGTACAATTCTCCAATATTCTGTATAAAAAGAATTACCAGTACCTAAAGACCCAGCGTTAATACCAGGTCTAACTGCATGATAGACTAATTTAAAAACAACAACCCTATCAGATGTAGCAGCAATAGATCCTAGTCCTTGTCCAAATAATTGTAACTTTAAAGTACCTAGTGCAAGTCCACTCTTTGGAACTTTGAAGTTTGCAGTTACTGCACTAGGAATTGCTGGAGGTGGGAATGCAATATACTGAAAGAAGTCAGTCTTAATTGGTTTAGCATTTCGTAAAGAGAAAGAAGAGATGTCTCCTTGCAAACTAGAGTCTAGTCTGCTGATTTGTACCTTCCCAGTATTCCTAGTGCCAGGAATTAAGGAGTTACCAATCTTGCTTAAACTAATACCAGTTCCCGCTACTAGCTCTGTAACTACTGGACCTCTCTTAAGTTTTTGATCGTCAAACCCAACAACTGCTAAATCTGCTCCTTCTGTAATAGTATCGTCTAGCGCGTAGTTTAAATTAAGATCAATATTAAGAGCGCCATCATTAGCTGGTTCTCCTAGAGGACAACTAGAGATAACGAGAGCTGGGGTGTTTGTTTGTAGACTGTTAACTCCAGCAGGAACATTAGCAGTTGTAGCTTTAGAGAAATTGAAGCGAAGAGTTCTTGCGTTTGCTGCGGCATTTCCTGACGATCCTGTTCCGAAAGCATAATCAACTGGCCAAGGAGGACTAATGTATGACTTCCACCAGATTCCACTATAACTAGCAACAAAGTCATCATTAGCTTTTAACTCTACTCCATTCATGGAAAGAGCAGCACTAGAAAGAGGAAGCGGAGGGTAAGCTAGGTTTAAATTAGGCTGTCCTTCGTTTATGTATCTATAGGAGGCTCCTGTTGGAACACCAATCTCAAGAGGATGGATTAATGCATTAGTCCACCCGTCAAGATCATTGGGAAGATAGAATTTGTAGTATTTACCATCAAGAAGAGCAGCAGCATCTGTCGCTAATGAGTTTGGATAGGTATTGTCAGCCCTAAAGAATGCTACTGACAGTCCAGAATTTCCAAGTGCAACATAAGTTCCATAAGCTGGGCATGCAATATTATTGTCATAGGTAACCGTAGTGCCAGTTGATACAGGATTTCCAATATCTAGTCCAGTTCCATATTGTCCAGTAGCTTCAAGGTGAATTCCACTAGTTGTGCTAAACTTAAGATCAATTCTTGTTTCAACTCTAGTACCTGCTGGAACTCCAGACGGTCCTCCAGTCCATTTGATTGTAGCTACTATGACAGGAGCAGCTTGTGCGGTGCCAACTAATCCATAAAAGTAGTTAACAAAAACTTTATCATTAAGAGTAACAGTTTGACTATAATTTAACGAATTAGCGGCTCCTCTAGACTGACTAGCAGAAGGCTTAGCATCTAGATCAAAGGCGTAATGAAAGTGACTCTCTTGAAAACTACGTACATGTGGACTAAAGATAATACTTCCATCACTAAAATATCCTAAGTAGACATTAGGAGCAGACGCTACTGTAGATATCTTGCCTGCTGTTTTTCTAGACAAATAATAAGGCCCGTTAGTAAATGTAGAATCATAAGTATCTACCATTCCCCTGAGGGAAGCAGAATTAATTGTATATTCCCCAGTTACTCCAGTAGTTAGTATCTGTCCTCCAAGTAAAATATCAGCAACAGTTCCACTTTTTGCTAACACTAATCCTGCAGCAAACGAACTAGGAGTTGATACTGGAACTCCATCTACTTCTGTATACTCAGCTTTTGCTAGTTCCCATTGGCTATTAGCAATATTATAATAAACAATATCATTAATAGCAGCAGTGCTTATGATCTTTGCTCCAATCTTTACAATCCTTCCACCATTAGAAATATTCCGCAACTGACCATATAGATACTCTTCTCTAGATGTTTGGTCCTGAATTGCCCTGTTGGTGATTGAGGCGTTTACAGGTTCGCCATCAACGATGGGCCTGACATTTGTTTT